>OKST01000006.1_pt1 | contig 238102 bp, 197 predicted proteins | sample 1606341 | NCBI WGS metagenome assembly OKST01 (sample SAMEA3879563, study PRJEB24766) | human gut metagenome | biome: human-associated habitat; feature: feces | place: USA | collected 1985/1987 | reverse complement strand
TGCAAGCAAAACTGTCGCTTGTTCTCTCATTTTCGCTCCGCGTGTTATTTTGCGTTCGTGCTCACGCGTTACATTCCTTTCAACACTCAAAATGTAACAGTGTTAGGTTTTTTGTTTGCCTTCGGGAATTTGCGGGCGACTGCCCGCCCGCGCTATGCGCGGCAAACCCCTTCCATGCCAGGGCTGACGCGGATTTGCGTCCTGCGTGAACTCTGCACGCAGAACAGATGCCACAAATGCCGCTATTCCGTCGCTTTGCTCACTGACTGCCGATTCTATCAACAAAATCAAAACAGACCGTTCGCGGTCTGTTTTAATTTGAATTTTCGGACAAATAACGCTCTGCACTTTTATTTCTCGAAATGTTCGGCGACTTTTTCCAGCAATTCGGTCACGGGAAGATGTTGCGGACACGCGCTTTCGCAACTTCTGCATTTTATGCAGTAACTTGCCGCGCCGTATTCCTTGGTGTATTTTGCGTACTGCTCTTTCAACGTCGCCTCGTCGGTTTCTCTGGCCACGTGCGAGTTGTAAAGCGCAAAATATTCGGGTATCGCGATGTTTTCGGGACAGCCTTCCGTGCAATATCTGCAAGCCGTGCAGCCTATCTTTTTCTGATTGTTGATTATCTCCGTGACCTTGCGAAGAAGTGCAAGTTCCTTTTCGTCAAGCGGCGCGCAGTCCGACATAAACGAAACGCTGTCTTCCATTTGCGCGACGTTGGACATTCCGCTGAGAACGGTCATTACGTTTTCCAGTCCGGCGACGAAACGCAGCGCCCAGCCCGCCTGCGTCCAGTCGGGGTGCGCCTCTTTGAGCAGCTTTGCCGCCTCTTCGGGAAGGTTTGCAAGCGTTCCGCCTTTGACGGGTTCCATAACAATAACTTTCTTGCCGTGTCTGACCGCCGTTTCGTAGCACTTGCGCGACTGAATTGTCGGGTCGTCCCAATCGAGATAGTTGATTTGCAGTTGTACGAACTCCGCTTCGGGGTGTTCGGTAAGTATTTTGTCGAGCACTTCCGCCGTGTCGTGGAAGGAAAATCCCATATGGCGGATTTTGCCCTCTTTTTTCAGTTTCGCAACGTATGCGAAACTTCCGAATTTTTCGGCAATGGCATAGTTTTCCACGTTCAGGTTGTGAAGAAGATAGTAATCGAAATAGTCCACGCCGCATTTTTCGAGCTGTTCGGCAAAAATGCGCTCATGGTCGCCTTCCTCTTTAAGGAACATCGTGGGCAGTTTCGTGGCGAGCAGAAAAGATTCGCGGGGGTATCTTGCGACGATGGCTTTCTTCACGGCTTTTTCGCTGATACCGTCGTGGTACATATAAGCGGTGTCGAAATAAGTAAATCCGTTTTCGACGAATACGTCCGCCATCTTTCCTAGTTGTTTCATGTCGATTTTGGTCGGGTCGTCCTTTTTCGTGACGGGCAACCTCATAAGTCCGAATCCGAGTTTTTTCATATTTCTCTCCGATGTTCCGCAAGTCCTGTCCGTGCGGTTTTCAAGCGGTTTTATGATATACTTTCCGCGCTTGCGATGTCAAGCCGAAAACAAGGAGCGCATCTCAAAGAGGTGCGCTCCGTAGCAATTTGAAGTCGGTTTATTTGAACAATATGTTTGTCCGCATTAATCCTCGCGCAAGCACTTGACGGGGTCTTTCTTCGCCGCTATTCGGGAAGGAATAAATCCCGCTATGATTGACAGCACCACGCTGATTGCAATCATCATGACCGCATGCCACCATTCGATATGCACGAGGTTTGCAACGGACAAATAGCTTTCGAGAATAATGTTCAGCGGCATGAACAGTATTAGCGCGATAACGACGCCGATTATACCCGCTATAAGCCCTATCATTCCCGACTCGGCAATAAACACGTTGCTGATGTCCGTTTTGCGTGCGCCCATGCTTCGCAGTACGCCGATCTCCTTGCGCCGTTCGAGAACGGACGTGTAGATGATTATCGCAATCATTATCGACGAAACGACAAGCGAAATCGCGGCAAATCCTATGAGTACGCCCGTGACCGTCCCCGTAAGGCTGTCGACGTAACCCATAATCATTTCGAGGTTGTCGGTGTACTTGATATCGTTGTATGTGGCGGAGTTGTAGTCTGCGATGAACTTCTCGATTTTCTCTTTGTCGTTGAACGAGTTTGCGTAAATTCGCACCGACATCGGGTTGGTCATATCGGCAATGCCGAATTCCAGCATTCTGGCGTCGTACTCGTCGTCGGTGAGTTCGTCGCCGTCGAGAATGTCCACGTTACCCGCCGCGCGTTGCGCTTTTGCCGCGGGGCTGTTGTATGCGCGGTCGGACAAATATTCGGTAAGCGCGTGCGTGTAAGCGATGTTGCCGTTTATGGAAGTCACCTGCGTGCCTTTCTTCGGACGTATAACGCCCACGACCTTGACGGTTACGCTGTTGGGTTCGCCTTCGGAGTTGGTTCCTTCCACAAAGGAAATCTCGCGTTGGTCGTTACGCTCGGTAATCTTATACCATTTTCCGTTTTCGTCCTGCTGGTAGTAGTCCGTGCCCGTGGTGATGCGATACTCCAATCCTATGAGTTCTTCGGGCTGATAGGTTTCGGAAGCGAACTCACCGCCGTTCATAATCGCGTCCATAAGTTCGTCGGGCGATTTGAGACCGAGCGCAAACAGTGTGAAGTCGTCAAGCGAGTTCTTTTCGTCAACGACAATCAGCACTTCGTCATAAGACGTCGGCCATTTGGAGTCGCCGAGCAACTCGTACTGCGACTTGACGAGGTCTTCGTTTTCAATCATCTCGTCCCACACGGACAACAGCGCGCCGAACTGTTCGATTTTGTCGAGGAAGCCGCTGAGTGAAGGGGGGATTGCGTCCGCTATGCCTTCGATGAACGGGTTGACTTTCATATACTTCTCATCGTCACCGACGTAGTTGCAGAACACGTCGAACGTGGTGCCGTAGTCGTATTTGACATACCCGATGTTTTCGTCGAAGTTCTCTTCGATGTAGGATTTGAATGCTTTGAGGTCGTTTGTGTCATTGAGTGCCGCCGACAGATTTGCGAGCAAGTGCCCTATGACTTCGTTGACGACGATTTCCTCGTTGTCGGGCCAATCCGGTCTTTCGGTATTCTGCTCCATAAGAATGTTGATTATGGACTGCAAATCCGTGTTGGTGCGTTCAATCTGAATGGGGTACTGCGACAAAGCGTCCTCTTCCATAGACTGTATATAAATTCCCGCACCGCTGGACAAGGCAAGAACAAGAACGATACCGATGATACCAATACTGCCCGCAAACGCCGTAAGCGCAGTTCTGCCTTTTTTGCTCAGAAGGTTTGTGAAACTGAGCGATATTGCGGTGCCGTACGACATCGCGCTTTTGCCGCGCGCCTTGCGGTCGGCACGTACGCGCTTTCTGATTTCGCGTCTTTTGCGTCCCTTTTCGTTCATATCTGCGAAAAACGCGGCGATTTTGTTTTTTGGTGCGGCTTTGACTTCCGACACGGCTTCGGTATCTTCCTCATAACCTGCGCCGTCAAAATCCGAAACGTCCTCGGCGTTTTCCGCCTGTCCGTCTGCAATTTCCTTTTCTTCTTTGTCGTAAAGCACGGCTTCGCCGTCGCCGTCCGCCGCACACTCTTCCCTGCTGTACGGTGCGCTGTCACTCGTAACGACGCCGTCTTTCAGGTTGATTATACGGGTGCTGTACTCGTTCGCCAGCGTTTCGTTGTGCGTGACCATTATGACGAGTTTCTCTTTGGAAATTTCTTTGAGCAACTCCATAACCTGCACGCCCGACTCGCTGTCAAGCGCGCCCGTCGGCTCGTCGGCTAGAATAATGTCGGGGTTGTTGACAATGGCTCGCGCAATGGCTACGCGCTGCATCTGTCCGCCCGACAACTGATTGGGTTTCTTTTTGGCTTCCGACGCAAGTCCCACTCTTTCGAGAGCGGCAATTGCTCTTGCCTTGCGTTCCGCGGACGGGACGCCCGCAAGCGTCATCGACATTTCGACGTTGCGCTGAACGCTGAGGTGCGGAATGAGATTGTAGGACTGGAAAACAAACCCTATGCGGTGGTTACGGTAAACGTCCCAGTCGCGGTCGCCGTAGTTTTCGGTGCTGATACCGTCGACCAGAATGTCGCCCGACGTGTATCTGTCCAGCCCGCCTATGATGTTGAGAAGCGTTGTTTTGCCGCAACCCGAAGGACCGAGCACCGCGACAAACTCGCATTTTCTGAAACAAACGTCAACGCCTTTCAGCACGTGAACGGTGTTTTCGTTCATAACGTAGTCTTTGACAATGTTGTGAAGAACTAGCATAAATACCTCTGACTCTACCCTTTTTACGGCAACCCGCCTTTTTACGATAACGTCGCAAAGTCTGCAAATCAAGCAAACGACGGTTGCCGCAAAGAACGCAACCTCCCGTTGCTGCATAACGGTTATCTATTATCAAATACAAAAAGTATTTTCGCACCCGAAAAATTAAATAAGTGTTAAAGTTATATAATTTTCGGGATTTTCGGGATTTTTTTTCAGATTACACCACGCGAAAACGTTTGGAGCGAACGCATACAAAAAAAGACGAATTACGTGCGGATTTTACAAGTTGCGCACGGTTTCGCATCGCGCGGGCGTACCGTAACTATTAAGATACGATTGTACCGTAGACGGGTTACACTTGACGCCAAAAAATCGCCGAAAACCAACACACGGACAACACAAATCCGGAACAAAGAAAAACGCACACGTCACGAAAACCCGTGTCGCGTGCGTTTCTCCTCTTCAATCCCCTTCCCCTTGTGCCTTTTCCTTTCAGTCTTGTTTCAGTCTTTAAGACATTTGACAAGCACAGCCTTCTGCGCGTGCAGACGGTTTTCGGCTTCGTCGAATATTTCCTTGGAATGGGCCTCGAACACTTTGGATGTGATTTCTTCTTCGCGGTGAGCGGGAAGACAATGCAACACCATTGCGTCGCTTTTCGCCACTTCCATAACTTTATCGTTGATTTGGTAGTTCTTAAACACCTTTTTGCGCATTTCGGCTTCCTGTTCCTGTCCCATAGACGCCCATACGTCGGTGTAAAGAACGTCGGCATCCGCCGCGCATTTCAGCACGTCTTCGTCACAGGTGAACACACCGTTTTCCGCCGCCCACTTCATTATTTCGGCGTCGGGTTCGTATCCTTTCGGGCAGGCCACCGCGACTTCCATACCGAGTTTGATGCCGCCTACGATAAGCGAATTCGTCATATTGTTGCCGTCGCCTACATAGCAGAGTTTTCTGCCTTTGAACGTGCCTTTGTATTCCCTTATCGTCATAAGGTCGGCAAGCACCTGACAGGGGTGGCAATAGTCCGTCAACCCGTTAATAATCGGAATAGTGCCGAACTTCGCAAGCGCTTCGACTTCCGCCTGGTCAAACGTGCGAATCATTATGCCGTCGAGATAACGCGACAGCACGCGGGCGGTGTCCTGCACGACTTCTCCCCTGCCGATCTGCAAATCGCGCGAACTCAGAAACAGCGAATTGCCGCCGAGGTCGTACATTGCGACTTCGAACGACACGCGCGTTCTGGTCGAGGATTTCGCGAATATCAGACCAAGGGATTTCCCTTCGAGAATTTTGTGAGGAATTCCGTTTTTCTTTTCGAATTTCAGCTGATCGGCGGTGTTGAGAATTTCGATTATCTCACGTTCCGACAAATCCATAAGTTTGAGCAGATTTTTCATTTTGCGCACACCTTCCCGATTATTTCTACCGCTTCGCCGAGTTCCGCTTCGCTTATGTTGAGCGGCGGCAAAAGCCTGACTTTGTTTTTGGCTTTGAGAGCGAGCACCCCTTCCGCGCGCAGGTCGGCGAGAACTTCGTCGACGGGACGCTCCGTGAGTATTCCGAGCATAAGCCCTGTACCCGTAATTTCCTTTATACCTTTTTTACCCGCAAGCGAATTTACGACATACGCGGACTTCTTCGCGACTTCCGCCATAAACGCGTCGGTCAGTCTGTCAACGATGCTGACTGCGCCCGCCGCGGCAACAGGGTTGCCGCCGAAAGTCGAACCGTGCGTGCCCGCCGTAAGTACGTTTGCCGTTTTCTTGCCGAACAGAGTTGCGCCGATAGGCAACCCGCCGCCCAGACCTTTCGCCGTTGTGACTATGTCGGGTTTGAGCCCGTAATGCATATATGCGAAATATTTGCCGCTTCTGCCGTTGCCCGTCTGAACTTCGTCGGCAATGAGCAGAACGTTGTATTTCTCCGCGATTTCTTGCAGTTTTGCAAGATACGCTCCGTCAAGCGCAACAACGCCGCCTTCGCCCTGCACGACTTCGAACATAACGGCTGCGCATTTGTTCTCCGCAACCGTCTTTTCGACTTCGTCGGCGTCCGTCGCCGAAGCATACAGAAATCCGGGCGTTACGGGGAGAAAATCCTTGTGATACGCGTCCTGTCCCGTCGCCGCAAGCGTGGCAAGCGTTCTGCCGTGAAAACTTCCTTTCAGCGTGACAATGTTGAAGTACTCCGCACCCTTGTTTTCCGCACCCCATTTGCGCGCGGTTTTGATTGCGCATTCGTTGGCTTCCGCGCCCGAGTTGGAAAAGAAAACCTTTTCCATACCCGTTTTCTTGCACAGCTTCTCGGCAAGTTCCACGCACGGGTCGGTGTAATAAAGGTTGGACGCGTGTTGAAGTTTGTCGAGCTGCGCTTTGACTGCGTACGTCCAAATTTTGTCGCCCACGCCGAACGCGGTCACGCCTATGCCGCTGCCCATATCGACGTACGCCTTGCCCTCGTCGTCATAAAGAGTGCTTCCCTCTCCCGCGACGATATGCACGGGGAAACGCGCATACGTGTTTGCAATATAAAGGGCGTCTTTTTCCTTTATGTTCATAGTTGTTCACCCGACACGAACATTGTGCCGATACCCTCGTCGGTGAGAGTTTCGATGAGAATGGAGTGAGGAATGCGTCCGTCGATTATGAACACTTTCTTCACTCCGCGGCGGATTGCCTCGATGCAGCAGTTCACCTTGGGTATCATTCCGCCCGACAGCTGTTTCTGATTGACAAGCCGTTGCGCTTCGCTTACGAAAATCTTGCTTATCAACGTGCTTTCGTCTTCGGGGTTTTCGAGCAGTCCCGCAGTGTCGGTCATATTGATGAGACTTTCGGCTTTGAGCATACCGGCAATACGCGCCGCCGCCGTATCCGCATTGATGTTGTACACGTTGCCGTCGCTATCGCAAGCAACCGTCGAAATGACGGGTATATACCCTTTTTCGAGCAGGTCGAGCACAGGCTGAACGTTGACGGACGTAATTTCTCCGACGTATCCGAGTTTTTCGTCAAGCTGTTTTGCGGAAATCAATCCGCCGTCCGCGCCGCTGAGTCCCATTGCCTTGCCGCCGAGCGACTGCAACAGGTTGACGAGACTCTTGTTGATTTTGCCCGCAAGCACCATTTGCACAACGTCCGCGGTTTCCTTGTCGGTCACGCGCAGTCCGCCGACAAACTCCGTTTTCTTGCCGATTTTGTTCAGCATTTCCGTAATCTCGGGTCCGCCGCCGTGCACAAGCACGACCTTGATACCGATTAGCGACAGAAGTACGAGGTCGCCCATGACCGCCTTTTTGAGTTCTTCGTCAATCATTGCGTTGCCGCCGTACTTGACGATGACGATTTTGTTGTAATATTTCTGAATGTAAGGCAAAGCCTCGATGAGAACTTTTGCGCGTTGGTTATTGCTTATCTCCATATTTCCTCCTCGGAACTCCGCCCGTCAGGTGCGGTAATCTCCGTTGATTTTCACATAGTCGTAAGTGAGGTCGCACCCCCACGCCGAAGCGCAGGCGTCGCCGTCGTTGAGCGCGACAAGCACGGTAATTTCCTTTTCGAGCAGAATTTTCTTTGCGACTTCTTCCGAAAACTCCACGCCCGCACCGTTTTTGCAAACTTCGATTTTGCCCGCGGGCGAAGAAAACGCCACGTCGATTTTAGTCACGTCGAGGTTTGCTCCGCTGTATCCGAGAGCGCAAAGCACGCGTCCCCAGTTTGCGTCCGCGCCGAACATTGCGGCTTTGAAAAGCGACGAACATATCACGGATTTTGCCGCAATTCTCGCGTCGGCAAGGGTCTTTGCGCCCGTAACTTCGCATTCCAGAAGTTTGGTCGCGCCTTCGCCGTCACCCGCTATCATTCTGCACAACGCGACGTTTACGGTGTTGAGTGCGCACATAAAAGTGTCGAATGCGTCGTTTTCTTCTTCTATTCTTGCGTTGCCAGCCATGCCGTTGGCAAGCAAAAGCACCATATCGTTGGTGGACATATCGCCGTCAACGGACAGCATATTGAATGTCTTGTCGACGTCGCCTTTCAACGCTTTGGACAGCATTTCTGCCGAGATGCTTACGTCGGTGGTAAGGAAAACAAGCATAGTCGCCATATCGGGGTGTATCATTCCCGAACCTTTCGCAATGCCGCCAAGCCTGCACGTTTTGCCGTCAACCGTGAACTCTACCGCAATCTCTTTGACTTCGGTATCCGTGGTCATTATGGCTTCCGCCGCCGCAAGTCCGTTCGCGCCCAGTCCCGCAACAAGCGCGGGAATGCCGTTTGCAATGGGCGTAACGTCGAGAGGCTGCCCGATAACGCCCGTGCTTGCAACTGCGATTTCACGTGCCGCGACGCCAAGTGCCTGCGCGGTGTATTCGCAGGTCTTTTCCGCCACTTCTTCACCGTCCGCGTTGCAGGTGTTTGCATTGCCGCTGTTGCAGATGACGGCTTTGATTTTGCCGCCGTCGACGTGCTTTTTGGTGACGACCAGCGGCGCTCCCTTCACAAGGTTGCGCGTGTACACCGCCGCCGCGTCCGCGGGGCATTCCGACACTATCAGCGCAAGGTCCTTTTTGGTCTTGTTTTTCCTGATGCTACACCAGATGCCGTTGGCGACAAATCCTTTTGCCGCGCACACGCCGCCCGCTACGGGTTTGATTTCAAATGTCATATCCTTTTCGGTCTTCATAATTTTCAGTCCGTACTCCGTTGATTTTCCGTCCCAATTCCCTTTTTCAATCCCAACCCTTTTCACAAGGTTTTCAAGTCGGATTGACTTTATCGCCGACCGCCGCTCAGTTGTTGCGGATTGTTTTTACGTCGCGGTTCGGTGACAGTTCCAGTCCGTACGACGCGGGTTTGCCGAGCACGATATTCATACACTCCACAGCCGCGCCCGACGCCCCCTTGCCGAGATTGTCGTACCGTGCCGCAAGCAGTATTCTGTCCGCCGAGCCGTGTACGGAAATCTCCATACAGTCATTACCCGAATATCTGCCCGCCGACAGAAATCCGTTTTCGTCGCAGTTCTCGCGATAGAAAACTATTTCGCCGTCGTACATATTCCGATAAAGGTCTTTGATGTCCCCTGCTTTCGCGCCTTTTTGCAAGTCGTCTGCAAACAACGCGACGCTCACTTCCATACCGCTGTAAAAGTCGCATACCACGGGACAGAACGCGGGCGGGGTATCCAGTCCGCATATCGCGGTCATTTCTTTCAGATGTTTGTGCGTCTGCGAAAGTCCGTATTGTCTGGGAGCGTGAAGGCTCTCCCCTTCCGCCTGATACTGCGCTATCATCTGTTTTCCGCCGCCGCTGTAACCCGTAAGCGAATGGCAAACGAGTTTTGCGGACGGAGCTATTACTCCCTGTTCGACAAGCGGTTGAACGAGGGCGATAAATCCCGACGCGTGGCACCCGGGAACGGCAATGCGTTTGCCTTTTGCCACTTTGTCCGCGAACTTTTCGCCGAGTTCGGGGAATCCGTACGCCCAGCCGTCAGCCGTACGGTGTGCGGTCGACGCGTCGATTACAACCGTATCGGGATTTTCCACAAGACTTACGGCTTCGATTGCCGCAGAGTCGGGCAGGCAGAGAAATGCGACGCCTGCACTGTTCAACGCCTCTTTTCTGCACGCCGTGTCTTTGCGAAGTTCATCGGACAGTTGCAGGATTTCCACGTCGTCGCGCACTGACAGTCTTTCGTATATACGAAGCCCCGTCGTTCCCGCTTTTCCGTCTATGAAAACTTTTGTCTTCATTTGATGAACTCCTCTACGAACTTAATCTGCTGTTCCACCGAACGCGCTCCCGTTCCGCCCGCCGAAGTCCTCTTCTGTACGCAAGCGGAAAGAGAAATTTCGCCGTAAAGGTCTTCTTCGAAAAGTTTGTCGAACTTCTTGTATTCGTCTATTGTGAGTTCGTCGAGCACTTTGTCCTGCGATATGCAGTACGCGACGATTTGTCCGACGGTTTTGTACGCGCTCCTGAATGGTACGCCTTTCTTTGCAAGATAATCGGCAAGGTCGGTTGCGTTGATGAAACCTTTCTGCGCCGCGCGGTACATATTGTCTTTTTTCGCCGTCATGGTTGCAACCATGGGCGCGAACACCGCAAGACAATTTTTGACGGTGCGCAGGCTGTCGAACATGCACTCTTTGTCTTCCTGCATATCCTTGTTGTAAGCAAGCGGCAGTCCTTTGAGCACCGTGAGCATTGCCATAAGGTCGCCGTAAACCCTGCCCGTCTTGCCGCGCACGAGTTCCGCCATATCCGAATTTTTTTTCTGCGGCATAATGCTCGAACCCGTTGTGTACGCGTCGTCGAGTTCGACAAAACCGAACTCCCACGACGACCAAAGAATTATTTCTTCGGCAAAACGCGAAAGGTGCGTCATGACGAGTGCGAACGCGCTCATGAGTTCAACGCAGAAATCGCGGTCGGAAACGCCGTCTATGCTGTTGAGGCAGTAGCTGTCGAAACCGAGCAGTTTCGCGGTGTACGTCCTGTCCGTATCGTACGACGTGCCCGCGAGCGCGCAGCTTCCGAGCGGGCTTACGTTCATACGCCTTACCGCGTCGGAAATCCTGCCAGCGTCACGCACAAACATCATGGCGTACGCAAGCAAATGATGTGCAAAGAGTATGGGTTGCGCCCTTTGAAGATGAGTGTAACCGGGAACGATGTACGTCTTGGTTTTCTTTGCCTGTTCGACAATTGCGCCAAGCAGCTGTTTGATGAGCGCAACGACTTCGCCGCTTTCGTCGCGCAGATACAATCTCATATCCGTTGCAATCTGGTCGTTGCGGCTGCGTGCCGTGTGCAACTTTTTGCCGACGTCGCCGACGCGGGCGGTGAGTTCCGCCTCAACGAACATATGAATGTCTTCCGCCGAAAAATCGAAAGCGAGCTTGCCGCTCTCCAAATCGGAAAGAATGCCTTTCAGTCCGTCGATGATGACCTTGCTCTCTTCTTTCGAAATAATGCCGCAACCCGCGAGCATCTTTGCGTGCGCAATCGAACCCTGTATGTCCTGTTTGTAAAGCGCGCAGTCGAAAGAGATGGAACTGTTGAAATCGTCCGCAAGTTTATCGAGCTGTTTGGAGAACCTTCCCGTCCACATCTTTTCCATAATAACTCCCAGCAAAACCGTCTTTATCAGGCGTTTTGCGCATTTCAAGTTCTTTTTCTGTCGGATTCAACCGTTTAGTTTGCAGTCCGACGAATTCGGTTTTTCGATTCCGTTTCCGTCCGACGCATTGAATCCGTCCCGTTCGTGGGTGTCGTTCGGGGTTTTGCCGCCAGGACTTTTACCGAAAACGTATTCCCTCTTTATGAAATTACGCCGAGCTTTCACTCGGCGCGCATTTTACTTCTTCGCGTTCTTGGCGTCGACCTGCGCCTGCACCTTTATGGGCAGTCCGAACAGGTTGATGAAGCCTGCGGAGTCCGCCTGATTGTACACGTTGTCTTCGCCGAAGGTGGCTATTTCTTCGCTATACAGCGAATAGTCGCTCCACGCGCCCGCCTTAATCATATTGCCTTTGTAAAGTTTGACTTTGACTTTGCCCGTGACTTTTTCCTGCGTCTTGTCGACGAATGCCGAAAGAGCTTCGCGCAGAGGCGTAAACCACTGTCCGTTGTAAACGAGGTCCGCAAACGTGATTGCGAGTTCCTGTTTCTTGTGCGCGGTGTATTTGTCAAGGCACAGCGTTTCGAGATACTGGTGAGCAAAGTAAAGAATTGCTCCGCCGGGGGTTTCGTACACGCCGCGGCACTTCATGCCGACAAGACGGTTTTCGACGATGTCAAGCAGTCCGATACCGTTTTCGCCACCGACTTTGTTGAGCGCGAGAATGATATCTTTGGCGGACATTTTCTTGCCGTCCAACGCAACGGGTACGCCCTTTTCGAAATCCAGCGTAACGTAGGTGGGTTTGTCGGGCGCCTGCATGGGAGACACGCCCATTTCGAGGAAACCGGGTTTGTCGTACATGGGTTCGTTGCCCGCGTCTTCGAGGTCGAGACCTTCGTGCGAAAGGTGCCAGAGGTTCTTGTCTTTGGAATAGTTGGTCTCGCGGTTGATTTTGAGCGGAACGTTGTGCGCTTCGGCATAATCGATTTCCTCTTCACGGGACTTGATGTTCCATTCCCTCCAAGGCGCGATGACGGGCATATCGGGCGCAAAGGCTTTGATTGTGAGTTCGAAACGCACCTGGTCGTTGCCCTTGCCCGTGCAACCGTGACAGATTGCGTCTGCGTTTTCTTTCTTTGCGATTTCGACAATTCTCTTCGCGATTATGGGACGCGCAAAAGACGTGCCGAGCATATAACCTTCATACAGCGCACCCGCCTTAACGGTGGGAATGATGTAGTCGTCCACGAATTCGTCGGTGAGGTCTTCGACATACAGTTTGGAAGCACCGGTTTTGAGTGCTTTTTCTTCGAGACCTTCGAGTTCGTCAGCCTGTCCGACGTTGCCGGAGACGGCGATGACTTCGCAGTTGTTGTAGTTTTCTTTGAGCCACGGAATAATGATTGAAGTGTCAAGTCCGCCGGAATAGGCGAGAACTACTTTTTTGATTTTGGATTTGTCCATAACGTACCTTCCGAGAAGTGTTTTTTATTATTGAAACCAATTATATGCACGCCGAGAATAAAAGTCAAATATTTTTGCATATTTTTGAAAAATATTGTATATTACGCCCGTTTTTGCTGTTTTTATGCGCATTTATGCAATTTTCTATGCATATTGACAAATTTTATGCAGCCGCACTCGATATTTCGGTCTTTTCTCGACGAAAAAGTCGTTGTATAATGATGACGGACGCCTTGCGTCCGAGGGGGGAAACATGAATATAAAAGACAAAATCTCTTCTGCCCTTGCGCTCAAAAACGGGTATCAGGTTCCCGTCGGCGAAAAGTTCGGATACTTTTTCTACTTTACGGGACAAAACGCCGTATACAACCTGATTGCCTCTTTCCTTACGGCTTTTCTGCTTTTTCAGGGTATCGACGCCGCCCTCTCCGCGACGGTTATGCTCGCCGTAAAAATCTGGGACGCCTGCAACGACGCCATTTTCGGGGCAATTTTCGATAAGGTCAAATTCAAAAGCGGCAACAAGTTCCTTCCCTGGCTCAGAGCGTCCGTCGTGCTCATTCCTCTTGCCACGGTACTTATGTTCGCAATCCCGCAAGGACTCGGCGCAAACGCAAAACTTGCGTGGTTTGCCGTTGCGTACGTTTTGTGGGATACCGTATACACGCTCTGCGACGCGCCGCTCTACGGCATTATAACCGTCATGACCGACAACGTGCGCGAACGCGAAACAATGCTTTCGATAAAAGGCATATTCGCAAATGCGGGCATGGGACTGACTTTTCTGATTGCCACCGTTCTCGTCAGCGAAACCGTCGGCTCCAACTATTTCGTGGTGTCAATAATCGTGGGCATAGTTGCGTTTGCGACTATGTTACCGCTCTGTCTGAAAGGTCACGAACGCGTGCTCGGCGTCCCCATGGAAGAACAGTTCACAATAAGAAGAATGTTGAAATATCTTTTCAAAAACAAATATCTTCTTATATATTACACGGCCTTCCTGTTCTCGTCGGGACTTAACGTTGCAAGTGCGCTCAATCTGTTCGTGTCCTTCTACGTGTTCAACAACTCGATGTTCGCTTTGATAGCAGGCGCGATTTCAATCGTACCTTACCTGATATTCGCTCTGCTCGTTCCGCTTTTCATCAAAAAGATGAACAAAATCACCCTTTACAAACTGTCGCTTATAATTTCCGTCGTCATCAACATACTCACCTTCTTTGCCGCCTACCGCAACTTTGCAGCTTACGTGGTGCTTGCGACTATGAACTCAATCCCTATGGCGATTGCGGGAATACTGCTCTTCATGTTCACTCCGGACTGTGCGGAATACGGAAGGTTCAAATCGGGCATAGAGGCAAAAGGCATAACGTTCTGCCTGCAAACGTTCATGGCAAAACTGACGGGCGCGGTTGCGGGGTCGCTGGGACTTTACATGCTTGCGGCTTTCAACTGGCAGGAAATTTCCGCCAGCAACTTTCAGGAACTCGCCGAACTTGCCGAGCAAGGCATAACTCAAACGGAAGGCGCGGTCCGCGGCCTTTGGTTTACGTTCATAGTTTTGCCGCTTATCGGCAATGCAATTGCATTTGTAATTCTGCAATTCTACAAACTCAAAGACCGTGACGTTCAGTTTATGGCAGACTGCAACAACGGCAAAATCAGCCGCGAAGAAGCCATGGAAAGCATATCCTGCAAACTGTAATCCCTGCGCGCGTAACAATACTTTTTGCGAAAACACACGTTTATATGCTATAATAATCTGTATAAAACTGTTGTTGTGCAAAAACGTTCGATTTTTGAACGAGTGAGAAAAAGCAAAATACAAACATCAAGCCAACTGCAATATCCACAATGAAAAGAAAACAATAAAAAGAAGACGCGCGGTGCGCGTCTTCTTTTTGTATTGCATTGGTGCAAACATTCGCAATGTTTCTTTTGGCACAACGTTTCTTTACGCCGTTGCGTTGTGCCTGTTGAGCTCGGCAAGGTTGAGGCAACCGCTTACACGGCGATTTTATTCGAGCTCGAACGCACCTGTGTAAAGCTGGTAGTACTGCCCTTTCTTTGCGATGAGTTCGTCGTGGCTTCCGCGTTCGATAATTCTGCCGTGGTCGAGAACCATAATCGCGTCGGAGTTCTGAATGGTGGACAGTCTGTGTGCAATGACGAATACCGTTCTGCCTTCCATAAGTCTGTCCATACCCTGCTGCACAAGATATTCCGTACGGGTGTCGATTGAGGACGTCGCTTCGTCGAGAATGAGCACGGGGGGATTTGCAACCGCCACACGCGCTATCGACAGCAACTGTTTCTGACCCTGCGAAAGGTTGGAACCGTCGCCCGTGAGCATTGTCGAATAACCTTCGGGAAGTCGGGTGATGAAATCGTGCGCGCCCGCAAGTTTAGCGGCTTCGATACACTCATCGTCCGTGGCGTCGAGTTTGCCGTAACGGATATTGTCCATTATCGTGCCCGTGAACAGGTTGGTATCCTGCAAAACGATACCGAGCGAACGACGCAGGTCGGCTTTCTTTATCTTGTTGATGTTGATACCGTCGTATCTGATTTTGCCGTCTTCGATGTCGTAGAAACGGTTTATAAGGTTGGTGATTGTGGTTTTGCCCGCGCCCGTCGCACCGACAAACGCTATCTTCTGACCGGGTTTGGCGTAGATGCTGACGTCGTGCAGAACGAGTTTTTCGGGAACGTAACCGAAGTCCACGTTGAAAAGTCTGATGTCGCCTTTGAGTTCGGTGTAGGTGACGGTGCCGTCCGCTTTGTGCGGGTGACGCCATGCCCATTTGCCCGTGCGCTCATTGCTTTCGGTGATGTTGCCGTCTTCGTCGATTTCGGCGTTTACGAGCTCGACGTATCCGTCGTCGGCTTCGGGTTCGTTGGCGAGGAATTCGAATATACGTCCAGCGCCTGCTATTGCCATGACAACGGAGTTAATCTGCATGGAAACCTGACCGATGTTGAGCGTGAACTGTCTGCTCATGTTGAGGAAGGAAACTATTGCACCCATTGTGATAACGCTTGCTTCCAGTCCCGTGATAGACAGGTTTCTGACGCCGCCGAGAACGAGCGCGCCGCCCACGATTGCAACCGCTACGAACACGACGTGTCCGATGTTGGAAATTGCGGGCATGAGCATATTGCCGTAACGGTTTGCCTTGTCGGCGTCACCGAAAAGTTGGTCGTTGACTTTCGCAAAATCGCGTTTTGCCGCCTCTTCGTGACAGAAAACTTTGATGACTTTCTGTCCGTGTATCATTTCCTCGGCAAAACCTTCCGTCTGACCTATAGAGTTCTGTTGACGCACGAAGAATTTTGCACTTCTGCCGCCTACCATTTTGGTTACCCACAGCATAAACGCAACGCCTACAAGTACAACCAATGTGAGGTATATGCTGGATATGAGCATGGTGACAAGCAAAGTTACTATTGACACCAACGAAAAGAAACTTTGCGGAATGCTCTGCGATATGAGCTGACGCAGAGCGTCGACGTCGTTGGTGTAGTAACTCATGATGTCGCCGTGAGTGTGCGTATCGAAGTATTTGACGGGCAATCTCTGCATTTTATTGAACATATCCTCGCGGACGTGTTTGAGGAAGCCCTGCGTTATGATTGCCATAAGTCTGGTGTAGACGAAAGAGCAAATCAGACCGAACACGTAAATTCCCGCCATAAGACATGCTATTTTTGTCAGCGTGCTTTTAATGGCGTCAAAGCCGTTTGCGATGCCGGGTTCTATGACGTCGTCAACCAGAATTTCGAGGAATATGGACGAACTGATACCCGCAACAGCCGTGACTGCTATACACACGAACACCAGAATGAGTTCCCATTTGTAGTAGTGTCCGAGATATTTGAACAGTTTACCGAGGATTTTCAACACGCTGCCTTTCTGAATTTCCATTCTGCGTTTCATTCGGCGTCACCTCCTTTCTGTTCACGGACTTTTTTGAGTTCTTCCGCACCCGCACCGATTTTGTTCTGCGAGTAGTAGACTTCCTGATAAATTTCGTTGGTTGCGAGCAGTTCTTCGTGAGTTCCCTGCGCCGCAACTTCGCCGTTGTTCATGATGATAATAAGGTCTGCGTCCTCGACCGACGACACACGCTGCGCGATGATGAACTTCGTGACATCGGGAAGTTCTTCGCGGAACGCCTGACGGATAAGCGCGTCCGTTTTGGTGTCGACTGCGGAAGTCGAGTCGTCGAGAATGAGGATTTTCGGCTTTTTGAGCAAAGCGCGCGCTATGCACAGTCTCTGTTTCTGTCCGCCCGATACGTTGGCGCCGCCCTGTTCGATGTACGTGTCGTAACCGTCGGGGAAAGACATTATGAAATCGTGCGCCTGCGCTCTGCGGCAAGCCTGTTCCATTTCTTCGTCGGTTGCGTCGGGATTGCCCCAGCGCAGGTTTTCTTTTATTGTGCCGGAGAAAAGAACGTTCTTCTGCAACACCACGGAAACCTGATTTCGCAGGCTTTCTATATCGTAGTCCCTGACGTCTTTGCCTCCGACCAGCAACTGCCCTTCCGTTGCGTCATAAAGACGGGGAATGAGGTTGACAAGCGAAGTCTTGGAACTGCCCGTTCCGCCGAGAATACCGACCGTCTGTCCCGATTTTATTTTAAGATTGACGTTGTGGAGTGCGTCTCTTTCGGCCTTTTCGGAATATTTGAAGCTGACGTTTCTGAACTCCACCGTTCCGTCTGCGACGTCGTATTCGGGATTTTCGGGGTTTTTGAGCGTGCTTTCTTCTTCGAGAACTTCCGCAACTCTTTCCGCCGAACTGGTCGCAATGGAAATCATAACCATGACCATGGACAACATCATGAGCGAAGAAAGTATCTGCGCCGCAAACGCTATAAGGCTGGAAAGTGCCGCCGAACTCAGTTCCGTTTCGCCCGAACGCACGATAATTGAAGACCCGAAAATGCAGATGAGCGTGATTGCCGTCCAGATGCTGAACTGCATGAGCGGGGTGTTGAGGGCGATGATTTTTTCACCGAGCGTGAAGTCCGCGCGGACGTCCTGCGCCGTTTTGTCGAACTTTTCGATTTCGTAGTCCTCTCTGACGTAGGACTTGACGACGCGCATACCCTTGACGTTTTCTTGAATGGAGTTGTTCATTGCGTCGTACTTGTTGAAAACGCGGTTGAATATCGGTTCAACCTTCTTGAAGATGATGAACAGTCCGACGCCGAGCACGGGAATGAGCGCCATAAAAATCGCGGAGATTTTGACGTTGATGGTAAACGCCATGATGAGCGAGATCACGAGCATGACAGGGCAACGCACCGCAACGCGGACAATCATCATGTACGCGTTCTGAATGTTGGTCACGTCGGTGGTCATACGCGTCACAAGGCTGGACGTGGAAAATTTGTCGATGTTGGCAAACGAAAAGCCCTGAATTCTGGAATAGATATCCGTACGGAGATTGCGCGCAAAACCCGCAGACGCGGTTGCGGCGTACTTGCCCGCGAGCATGCCGAAAACCAGAGAAAACGCCGCCATGACAAGGAGAATGCCTCCGTACATAAGGATATTCTCGAGGGAGTTGTCTTTCTGGATATTTTCGAGCATCGTAACCATATAAAGAGGTATCAGGCATTCGAGCGTGACCTCCAAGGATACGAGCACGGGGGAAAGTATGGATTCTTTTTTGAATTCCCTGAGGCTTTTAATCAAAGTCTTTGCTACTTTCATAATATATGCTCCGAAATCTACGTCGGCGTGCCGCGGTCGGAACCGACCGACTTGCACAATCCGACAACCTGTTGTATGATTATTATCGGTGTGACTATTTTATCCACTAAAAAATCGCAAAGTCAACACAATTAACGCCGACAATTTTTCACGATTTGTCGGATTTACGGAGTAAAATATGCCTGCAAAACCCTCTGTCGCAGCAAATACAAAACAAATTCTGACAGATGCTTTCTGGAAACTTTACCGTGAAAAAAGCATAGACAAAATCACCGTACGGGAAATAACGCAGCTTGCGGGATACAACAGAAGCACCTTTTACGAGTACTTCTGCGACGTGTACGATGTGCTCCAACAACTGGAAAATTCGCTCATGGAAAAGCTGCAGTTCGGAACGCCTGCGCTTGATATTATGTCCGTTGACGAACTTGCCGCCGTGTTCGAAGAAAACGCAGAATACCTTTCCGTTCTGTTCAGCGGCAAAGGCGACATCTCGTTCATGTTTGCGGCGCGCGAAAAATTGAAAAAGCCGTTTTTCGAAGCGGTTAAAAAACAAGGCAAAGAGATTGATTTCAAAACCGAACTTTCAATCGAATATCACGTGGCGGGCACAATATCGTCAATGATACACTGGCTGCACATGCCGAATCGCCCGTCTGCCGAAAACTATCTCGAAACGCTGCGCGAAATAAACTGCGAAGCGATGGAAAGGCTTGCCGCACAACTAGGCTTGCCCACAAAATAATTTCAAAGGACGATAGCGCCCCGAAGGCGGGAGATTACTCTCCGTACCCGTCGGGATTGTTCATTTGCCAGCGCCAGCTGTCCTCGCACATTTCTTTGAGTCCGTATTTGCACTCGAACCCCATTTCGGCTTTTGCAAGCGACGCGTCCGCGAAACACTCCGCAATGTCGCCGCTTCTGCGTGCGGTGATTTCGTAAGGCACTTTTCTTCCGCTCGCCGCTTCGAACGCGTGAACTATCTGAAGTACGCTGTACCCTGTTCCCGTACCGAGATTGTAGGTCACGAGTCCGGGAGCCGTTTCCAGCTTTTTGACCGCAAGCGAATGCGCATGAGCAAGGTCACAGACGTGAATATAATCTCTGACACCCGTACCGTCACAGGTGGGATAATCGTTGCCGAACACGTAAAGTTTCGGCAATTTTCCTATCGCAACCTGAGTGACGTAAGGCATGAGATTGTTGGGAATACCGTTCGGGTCCTCGCCTATTCTGCCGCTCTTGTGCGCGCCTATCGGGTTGAAATAGCGAAGCAATGCGATGTTCATACTCTTGTCGGCGGCGTAAACGTCGCGGAGTATGTCCTCAATCATAAGTTTTGTTCTGCCGTAAGGATTTGTTACGGAAAGGGGGAAATCCTCTTTTATCGGAACGGTTTTCGGCTGTCCGTAAACGGTAGCCGAAGAAGAAAACACAAAGTTTTTCACACCGAATTCTCTCATAACCTGCAAAATGTTGAGAGTATTCGTGATGTTGTTCCTGAAATATTCAAGAGGTTTCGAACAGGATTCGCCTACCGCTTTCAATCCCGCAAAATGTATGACGGCGTCGATTTTTTCCTTGGCGAAAACGTCGCGCACCTTGTCTATGTCGCAAAGGTCGTATTCATAAAACGGCACGTCTTTTCCGCAGAGTTCGCGAACGCGTTTCACCGCTTCGAATTTGCTGTTACAAAGATTGTCTGCGATTACGGGGTCGTATCCGTTTTCGACAAGGTCGATTACGGTATGCGAACCTATGTAACCTGCTCCGCCTGTAACCAGAATGCTCATATATTCTCCTTTTCCGCGTTGCGGAAACAATAATCGGATTTTTCAAGTTCGTGAAACGCCTTTTCCATTTCCTCTACCAACTTAAACTGCGTTCTCGCACGCACGAGGTTGTGCTCCGCGTATTTTGTTTTGAAATAGACGTCGCCCGCAAGATAATCGGTGAGAAAACGCATACCGCACTCGAACGTCATAAGGCGCGCCGCAGCGGACATAAGCGATTTCTCTTTCGGCGTCACGGTGTTTCCCATACCTTTCAGAAAACCGCGTTCGAACGCCCTGTACATATTGATGTCGAAATGCACTTTGCCGAGGTCTTTTTCGTCTTCGGCGGCAGTCGAACAACCCACGCGCACACCGTCGCCGAAGTCGTAAAGCATACTTCCCGCCATAACGGTGTCCAGGTCTATGACGCACACGGATTTTTTGGTGTCGACGTCAATCAGAACGTTGTTGAGTTTGGTGTCGTTGTGCGTGACTCGAACGGGCAAAGAACCGTCGCGGAGTGCTCCGACAACCGTTCCGCAAATACCGCATCTGCGTTCGACGAACTCAACTTCGTCGCGCACGGACGACAGTCTGCCGCATTTGTCCTCTTTGACCGCCAGTCTGAAATTTTCCAGTCTTTTTTCCGTGTTGTGAAAATTCGGTATGACTTCGAAAAGCGACGACGCGTCGAAATCTCCGAGCCTTGCGACGAACTGTCCGAAAGCACGTCCCGCGTCGGCGTACATCTCCTCGTCGTCCGCAACCAGATATGCGTCGGTATGCTCAATAAACTGCGTGGCGCGCCACACGTCGCCGTCCTCGGACGTGAAATATCTTTTGCCGTCGATTGTGGGAATGAGATACAAACATTCGCGGTCGGGGTCACCGCCGTCTTCGACGACTTTTTCTCTCAAAAAGTCGGTGACCGCAATCATATTGCGCATAAGCCCTTCGCGGTCGGGAAACACGTACGGATTGAGCCTTTGGAGAATATACCGTCTGTTTTCGCCCGCAACGTCGCACGTAACGGCATAGGTATCGTTGATATGTCCGTTACCGTACGGCGAAACGTCTTTGCACTCGCCTTCAAAAGCAAATTTACCGGCTATTTCGAAAAGTTCCATAATCCGCCCGCTTATATTTTTCTGATATTATTCTACCGCGACGCAGGCACATTGTAAAGCGACTGTAATGATTTGAATATTCAAGTAATTTACAATAAATAAAAGAACATATCGCGTTTTGTTGACTTAAATATTGCCCGTTGCTATGATGTATCGCGAATTCAACGGAAAATAAAAAGAAAAGGCAAAAAAAAGACCATGAAAGCCCTCGACCTCGGCAAAGAGAAAGTATTCGGAACGGTAATCAGACTTGCCGTACCCGCCATGATAGCACAGTTCATCAACGTGCTTTATTCTATCGTTGACCGAATTTTCGTAGGCAACATAGAAGGCGTCGGTGACCTTGCTCTTGCAGGCGTCGGAGTTTGCGCACCCGTCACCACGCTTATTTCCTCTTTTGCCTTTCTCGTAGGCCTCGGAGGCGGTCCCATTTTCGCAATCAGTCTGGGCGAAGGCAGACCCGACAACGCAAAAAAAATCCTCGCCAACGCGTTTTTGATGCTTGCGATACTTTCCGTCATAATCACGGGCGTTATTCTCGCCTCTCTCAAACCGCTCCTCATGACCTTCGGCGCAAGCGAAGCCACTTACCCGTTTGCACGGGAATATATGTTCGTGTACGCGTGCGGCGCGGTGTTCTCGATAGTATCGCTGGGGCTCAACCAGTTCGTAATCGCGCAAGGCTATTCGGGGCTAGGAATGCTAACAACCTCAATCGGTGCTGTGGCAAACGTAATTCTCGACCCGATATTCATATTCACCTGCGGAATGGGCATAAAAGGCGCGGCGCTCGCAACCATACTTTCGCAGGCGATGTCAATGATATTCGTGCTCTGCGTCCTGCTCTCCAAGCGCACAAAAGTTCGGCTTTCTCTCGGCGGATACAAAGCGAAAATCATGCTGAAAACGCTGTTGCTCGGCGTATCCCCTTTCCTCATCATGGCAACGGACAGCGTGATAATCATAGTCCTGAACGCAGTCCTGCAAAAAACGGGCGGAGCCGCGGGCGACTTCTGGATAACCGTGGCAACGGTAGTGCAGGCTTTCCTTTCCTTGATAACAATGCCTATGCTCGGAATAAGCACAGGCACCCAACCCGTACTCAGTTTCAACTACGGAGCAAGAAACATCACGCTCATACGCAAAGCCGAAAAAATCATCGTTTCGCTGTGCCTTGCCTATACTACCCTGATGTTTGCCTTGTCGTGGGGAATTGCCGAGCCCTTCGTCAAGATGTTCACAAGCGACCCCGAAACAATAGAAAAGGCATTGTGGGGTATCAGAATTTATATGATAGGCATAATTCCGCTCTCTTTGCAGTACGCATTCGTAGACGGGCTTACGGCACTCGAACAACCTCAATTCGCAATCACGCTTTCCATGACGCGCAAACTGGTGTTCATGTTGGGCGCAACGATTCTTTTGCCTATATTCTTCGGAGTGCAAACGGCATTTTATGCCGAACCGATTGCCGACATTGCGTCGGCTGTGCTCAGCACCTGCGTATTTCTCGCGGTATTTCCGCGTCTGCTCAAAAAACGCGCGCAGATGTTGCCGCAACATGACGAACTCTCACAACAGCCGCAACAACAGTAAAAACGACGCCGACGTTCGGATGTCGATACAATCCCCCTGTGTCCTACAATAATCGGGATTGTCTTTTCGCGAACGTCAAAGCGCAACCCTCGAATATCGGTTCAACGAAACGTCGCTTTGAAGACAACAAAAAAACCGCATTGCTGCGGTAGCACAAACGGCGTTTTCGCCGTAGGATTGAATTCTGCTTTAAACTCGGCGTTATGCGGCTATTGTGCGCACAACCCTTTGTGTTGAGACTTCTTCCCCGCCTTTTACCATATAAACGCAAAGCAAACTGCCTTCTATATAAATTGCAATGTAATCTTTTGATCCATCAATAGTAAAATCGCTAAAGTCAGGAGACTCGGGAGAAAGAATCTGCTCCTTGCTGACATGCCCTATCGGATAAGGGAACTCGTTGCCGTAACGCGCTTTGACTTCTTCCGCTATGTTCTGAGAAGTTACGGGACGCGTGGGGTCCTGTCTTTGCATAAGGTCGTTTACGCAGTCGACAGCCCATTTTGCCACGTCTTGTGTATAAACGGTGTCGACGGACTTCTGCGCGTCGTCGATATAATGAAGAGTCACGGGCACGACAATAGACGCCAGTATACCCATAATGGCAATGACGACTATGAGTTCGACAAGGGTAAACCCTTTTTTCGACGTGCGCTTTGACCTTGTTTGTTTCATCTGATATTGTCCGACGGAAACGTAACGCCTATACAACATTATGCGGATTGCATACTTTCATATGTTGGCATAATGACGGAAAGAAACGACTATCAAATCCAACCCGAATCCGTAGCCCGCAACTGGAACGGAGAATAAGCCACCCCGGGATTGAGCAAATAATCTCTCGAATAACTTATCTGTCCGTTATCGTCGGACAGCGGAGAAATCGCCGTGATTCGCAACACCTGCTCGGAATATCCGTTGATTTCGGTTTCTACGACTTCACCTTTAACCACGGTTCCGTCTTCAGCTTTACCAATATAATTTTCCAGCACTTGTTTGACGGTATCGCGACCTACAATACTATCGTTCTGTCCTGGAACACTCCCCGATTCGATATTGGGAAGATTGACATAAATATTGTCAACAATGGTGTGAACTTCCGCGACTGCTTTTTCCGCTTTGGCTTCGCCCACAAAATGCATTGTAGTTGGAATTATGATAGCGGCAAGAACCCCCATAATCGCAATCACGACTATGAGTTCGACAAGGGTAAAACCTTTCTTGTGTCCGCTTGTCTTCATATTTTCCACCCTGCGCATTTTATGCCCAAGCACAACCCGCGTGTGCGGGTTGCGCCTAGAACAATAAATTAGGTTGTTATTCTGATTAAGTTTGATAAACCAGCCGACAATCAGCCTTGTGCAACAACTTGTGCCCAAGCTTTATCGGTACCGTTATTCTTCAAAGTAATATCAATGTCTGCACCGCCAGCAAGAGTGATGTTTGTGTAGCTCTTGCTTTGCTCCATGTTATCGCTATAGTTCGTCGAAACAGTAAAGGAAGCAGCTTTTGTATCACTGTCGTAAGCAAAAACAACGGTTATTTCATTATTGAGGGAAGAACCTGCTATTCCTGCTGCATCCAAAATAGCGATAAGTGCCGCAGCATCGATTGTCTTGCCGCCTGCGACTGCAGTTGTAAAGCCTGCGTCCAGTGCATTGAGTACCGTTGAAACTTCATCAGATGCCGCTTGGTCATTTGCCTGTCCGACGAAGTGCAAGGTCGTAGGAACGATGATTGCTGCGAGGACGCCGATGATTGCGATAACGACGATGAGTTCCACCAGTGTGAAACCTTTCTTGTGTTTTCTTGCTGTGATGTTCATAATGTCCCTCCACATAGGTGTGTTTTTTATTATAAAAGCTTGCGCCGTTATAACCTGATTAGCTTACCGTGTAGATGATACGGTTGTATTCGTCCATACTCGTGACGCCTTTTGCGACCAGTTGCCGCAGGTTGTCTGCGAGAAATTCCGCGCCGTTTGCCGCCGCGACTTTGCGGATTTCGTCGACGGGTGCTCCTGACGAAATCATCTTGCGGATTGTATGGTCGAGTTCCACTATCTCGTAGATTGCGATACGTCCGCTGTAACCCATATGGTTGCATTCGGGGCAACCGACGGGTTCGAAAACGTCGTTGATGCTGTCGTCTTCGAGCATAACTTTCTCGGCGTCGGTGAGCGCTCGTTTCTGTTTGCAGTACGGGCACAGTCTCTTGACCAGTCGCTGGGCGATGATTGCGTTGACCGATGCCGACACGAGATAAGGCGGAACGCCCATATCGATGAGTCGGACGATGGTCGCAACCGAGTCGTTGGTGTGCAGAGTCGAAAGCACGAGGTGACCCGTAATCGACGCGCGGACGGCGATTTCCGCCGTTTCGTAGTCACGGATTTCACCTATCATTATGACGTCGGGGTCCTGACGTAGAAGTGCGCGCAGACCGTTTGCAAACGTCATGCCCGCTTTGGTGTTTACCTGCACCTGATTGACGCCGAACATCTGTTTTTCGACAGGGTCTTCAATCGTGGTTATGTTGATTGTAGGCTTGCGCAGTCTGTTGAGCACGGCGTACAACGTCGTCGATTTACCCGAACCCGTAGGTCCCGTGACGAGGATTATGCCGTTGGGTGCGCTCAGCATGTGTTCGAAACGCGCTATGTTTTCTTTGGTCATGCCGAGCTGTTCGAAAGAAAGCAGGTTCTCTCCGCCCGTGTTCAGAAGACGCATAACGCATTTCTCACCGTATATGGTGGGAATCGTCGACACACGAAGGTCGACTTTGAATTCGTCGTTGCTGAACGCAAATCTGCCGTCCTGCGGCACGCGTTTTTCCGCAATGTTCATTCCCGACAGAATTTTGATACGGGATATGACGCTGTTCAGCGCGCTGGGCGCAAGTCGCATGACTTCGACAAGGTCGCCGTCTATACGCATACGCACGAGAACGTCGTTTTCGAAAGGCTCGATGTGAATGTCGGACACCTGCCTTACGTACGCCTGCTGAACGAGGTTGTTGACGAGTTTGACAACGGGCGTATTGTTGACGTTGGACTCGATTTCGTCCATTTTCTTCGCGGTGTCGGTGGAAACGATGTTGATTGTCTGCACTTCCGCCTGTTCTTCGCGATAGAAAAGTTCGACGTTTTTGTAGTATCTTTCGATTGCGCCATTGACGTTTTCACGGGGCGACAGCAGGAAAGATACGTCCATTCGCGAGCTCATCTTGACGTCTTCGATGACGCTCATGTCTTCGGGGTTGGAGACCGCGATGAGGATTTTGTTGTTGTTGATGTCGAGAGGCATAATGCCGTAACGACGTGCCAAACTTTCGGGGACGAGTTTCAAAACTTCGGGACGCTTGACGACAAGGTCCTTTTCAACAAGGGGAACGTCCAGACGCTGTGCATAAGCCGCCAGCAACTGTGACTCGTTGACGATGCCGCGTGACAAAAGAATGTTGCCGACGTCTTCGTCGGGGTGACTGCGTTGCCACCTTAGCGCATCGCTTAACTGCTCGTGGGTTATTACCTCGTTTGCGAGCAGTATTTCCCATATCATATGATTGTCCAAAAAAGGTTTGCCCTCCCCTTTACATCAATCATATATTAACTTGATTTAGTTGTCAATATTAACCTTTGGTGCACGCGTCCGCATGCCTGCTTAAAACACGTTTTCCGTTGACAATCAACAAATCAAATCACACAAAACAATGTTTATATGCCCAAAATGTTGGAATAAAACGCGATTATTGCGTCGCCGCAATATATCGTTACAGCTGTAGCAATAGCAATAAACGGCCCGAAAGGTATCATATGTCCGCGGGTTTCTTCCTCTTTTTCCGAGCTCTCCGCACCGCAGCCGGAAGACGTGTCGCCGCAGTCTTCGGAAGTCTGTTCCGCCACAACGGATAAATCGGCACTTACGCTCTCCTCTGCCGCCGTTTCCACAGTGCAAACTTCTTTGTCCGCCATTGCGTTTTCGGCATTTTCGTTTTCCGAAGTTGCATGTTCGGTTGCAGAATTTTCTGTTGTCGGATTTTCCTCGTTTTCGTCCGTACTGTCTCCCGCTCTGCTTTCACGTCTGCGGCATACAATCAGATAACTGACCGATACGACGGCTCCGAGCACCACCGACAAAAGAAATACTATCAATATCTTTTTCCAGCCGAGCAACAGTCCCAGAACAAAATAAAGTTTTACGTCGCCGAAACCCATTCCGCCGAACAAACAGACTATGAGCATAGGAACACTAACGCAAACGCAACCTATCAGTTTGTCCTGCCAGCTCACTCCGCCGAAGGGCGCAAACGTGATTAGTCCGAGCACAAGCAAGGTTATTATTCCGCTGTCGGGGATTTCGAATGTGTCGAGGTCGACAAAAGCTGCAACAATAAGCACCGCGACCGCAATGTCCCATACAATGGTCATGCCGTCAAGCCCGAATGTCGCATAGTTGCCCACCCACAAAGCGCAGGTCAGGGCTTCGACAAAAGGATAACGCGGGGAAATGCGTTCCTTGCAGTTGCGGCATTTGCCGCGGAGAATTATGTAACTGAAAAGAGGAATATTGTCGTACGCTTTAATCTGCGCGCCGCATTTCGGGCAATAGGAGCGCGACTTGGAAAAGAATTTGCCGCGCGGCAGGCGGTAAATGCATACGTTGAGAAAACTGCCTACGGCAAGCCCCGCAAGCGCACTCAGAATGTACAAAGTCACATCAAGCGCCACGTTCATAATCTTCTTCTAAGCGTAAAAACAGTAGTTGTATCCCGTACCCGTGCCGTCTGTCTGCACTTTGCCGTTTTTGTTTTCCATATTGTAGAAATGGATGACTTCTTCGCCTATCGCCGAAACTTCGTACGAACCGTCGCTGAATTTGGTGCTGTCCCACACCACCAGCCTTATTTTTACGGACAAGGCTTTGCCTTCAACGTTTATTAGCGGCTCGAAGCTGAGATTTATGCGATAGTTTCCGTAAACCGTAAGATTGGGTGCGCCGCTTTCCGTCACGCCGAGCAAAGGCCGCGCGTTGAGTGGCAAACCGGCGTTTTCTCCGTCCGTTATCAGCGGAAATTCACCGTCGATGTTGCTGTCCATTATGTAGATTATCCCGTTGAACGAAAAGAGCAAATTGCCTTCCGCTATGTACTTCTCGCCTTTCGTCCTGCCGTCCGCCGTCAGGGGGTAAATGTCGTCGACAAGTCGGATTTTTTCTTTGTCTTTCACTATCTGACGGACGTACTCAATCATCAAATCCTTGACGTCGTCCGCGGCTATCGTGGTCTGTCCGTGCTGAAACGTCTGCGACGCCGAAGAGGTGATGAGATATACGCATATGCTCAAAATGCTCATCACGACAATCGCGACAAGCAGTTCTGCAAGCGTAAATCCTTTTTTGGAGTTGCACCCCTTTTGGGCGTTTTTCAGTTTCCTTATAAGCACGGTTCCCTCTTACTTGGTCTGCAACAATCACTTCTCACGCAGAAATTCGCTTGGCTACACTTCTTGCGGTCCGTCCGTCGAACCCATGAAAATGCAATATTTTCTGCCCGACGGCGCCTTGTATATGTAGTAAACTCCGTTCTGGTCGGAATATTTCTTTTCGATTTTCGACAAATTGATTGTCAATTGTTCGTACTCTCCGCTCTCGTTGTTGACGGTTTCGACGGTGATACTTCCGCCGCTGCCCGTTTCGATTGCCTGCGTGAGTGCGATTCTGTCGCGGTCGTATACAAGCGACAAGTTGACCATATGCGTTGCGTTGAAAAGTATCATGGCAAAAAGCACCGCAGCGATGGCGAACACCGCCACGCTTACCACGGCTTCAATCAAAGTAAATCCCTTTTTGCCTTTTTTCAACTTCGCTTTCATTCTGTCTCCGCACTTGCGATATATCTGCATTTGAACCGACTCCGCGTTTTGCGGGTCGACATTAAGCCTCTAAGCACTTGTTTTTAATAGAATCCCATGAACTCCCAGACGACCTGTCCGAAGTCGACTACTTCGTCGTCTGTTCCGCCGTATGACATTCCCGCATCGACTATAAGCGGCGGCATGACATAGTTATACACGCATTTTGAATATTGCTTGACAACTTCTGCCGTAACTTCTGAGTTGGTCCATGTAAGATTACCCCACCAACTCTGTATTTGTCCCCACAGACTGTTATCCTGTTTATCGGCATCGTTGATTATGACGAAGCTTTCGATTGCCATACAGCCGTTGAAAGTATTTTTATTATCTTTCGTACCAGGCGCAACAAAAACCTGACTCCGCGGAGCATAGACAAATCCGTTGAACTCCGTTGTTGCGCCGAGCCATATGAGACTGTCGTTGTTGGATATCACGTAAAGTCCGTCATTCCCGTAATTGCTCCCCTGCGACGCTTCTACAACTCCGAAACTGCAATTTTCTTTTATCGTTAATGCGGGGAACATGCTACCGTCATTGAAACTTTTTTCGTTTTCGAGATACAGGAAGACCATGTTGCCGCCTTTGAGTACAACTTTCGACGCCTGATTGGCATTGCCGAACATAATACTTTGCCCCACGCGAACATGGATATTTCCATTGGCCGTATCGAAAACGACCGTTGAATATTGTTCGAAATCTATTTCCCCACCGAAGATTACACTCTCTTTTATAACGAGTTTACCGTTTGAAACCTCACCGGCTTCGGGGTGCGGAACAGTAAAATCATTTCTGCCCAGAATATAATCCACAAAATTTTCGACAGATGAAAAGCCTTTTCCTCCGTTGACGTCAAAACCGTTGTAATAAGTGCCGGGTTCGCCGTTCTGTATTTCCGTTTCTGTTTTATGTTCAGGCGCGCTCCACTTGCGCAGCTTTATCACTTTGTCCTTCCAGATTTCGTCCGCCTGCACGCCATTAAAATATCGCGTTACGATTTCGGAAACACCTATGCCCTGTTGTTGGTCCAAACCGAACTGACTTTTCAGTTCTATCAGACGACGATTAAGCGCATCATCAATCGAACTTGCACCGGCGTTGATACGATTGACCATATCTGTTTCGCTCGAATTCGCCGCGTACTCTCCGCTCGGGAAAACACTGGACTTATAGTTGTTGACATTATCCTTTCCTATTCTTGTATCCCAACAATAACCGTTTGACAAACTATAGAAATTGTTGATAACAATGCTTTTTTCAAAGAATTCTTTATACAACCAGCCATCCCAATCCCAATAGCTCTCGTCAGTATTGGCATGTTCATTGCCGTCGATATGAAAACCGCCTGTACCTACACATATTGTGTCAAATTTGTTCACATCGGCATGTTGCCCCAAATCCAGACCGTTTTGCGTAGTTTTTATTTGTAATTTATCCGCATAAATAAGATTGCTGTCACCGTTTTGGTCCTGTTCGAAACAGTTCCAACGCGTCGCGGTTTTGTCTTCTTGCGGTGTGCCCGACCAGTTCGGCAGATAACCTCGGTCATAACACCGTGTCGCATCGATAAACAGATATGCTTTTACATATATGTTTCCATAATGATCGACCAAGCTTTCGTTGCCTTTTGACCATTTTGCCATTACAATTTGAGTGTTCACTGCCGACCAAAGATTGCCCGAAACGCTGGTATTGGTAAGCACTGCACCCCACTTGTATATTGAACCGACGTTTCCAACATCCGCGTGTCCGAAGACGTTTCCGTCGTATTTTTTATAATTGACCGACGTGCCTTGCCCTTCGATTATCAAATTGCCGCTGATCAAAATGTTGTCCGAAGAAAACTTTTCGCCTGCGAAATATACGTTGCCGTTGACATTCGTGTTTACCATTGTGAGCTCGTTGCCGAAACAGTAAACGTCTCCCGTTATATTCGCGCCTATTATCTGAGCGTTACCCTGAACGATAACGTCACCGTAAATAGTCACGTAATACTTATTAGACGACTTGTTTGCGGGATAATCTATATTTTTGGTAGGATATTGTTTGCCGATTCCAGCCCAGTTTTCAATGTATGTGCCGTCTATGACCAGATTTTTGTATGCGTACACATTGTTCTTAATGCCGTTTTGTGCATTTTTGGTGTTCGTGCTGTCGAAATTCTCGATGCGAGCGTCTTCCCACAAATACAGATGGCCGTTGACACGAAGCTGCGATGCCGCTCTGGTCAGCGATTTCATGTCGCGATTGTCGAAAAATACTTCTTGCGAAAAGCCGTGTTCATAATGCGAATTTTTGAATTTATCGTCATAATCGCTCTTGCCTGTGGAAACATAATCGTCTTTGTCGATTAATTGCCACATTTCTATGCCTTCGGATTTGGGCGCGGTTGCATTGCTGTCCTTCGGAAATACCTGCCTTTTTTGGGTATCGTCCCACATATACGGATACAACTCGTTACTCTTATCTTTATCGAGCAATCCGATCAAAATGCGCGAATGCGCATAAACATTTCCTTCTATTGCCGTTGTCGCGCTTGTCCCGTCAGATGAAGGAGCAAACATATAAAGTTCTACCCAGTCGTTGAAATATTTATCACCGAAAGTCATTCCATTCTCAACTTTGGCATTGGTAAAATCGGTAGGCATCGGGTAGTTGTAAATGTCCATAGGACGAGTGTGTCCCACAAGGTTACTATCAAGCGTGTTTGCCTGAACTTTGCCGTACAGTTCTTCACGCAAAATATTGTTGTATGCGAGTATCGTGCTGTCACCAGTAACTATCTGTCCGCTCTCATCACGAATGTACTGACCGGGCAACGCGGAATAACCTTTGTATGTGCCGCCTTCTTTGAGTGCGCCGAGAACTGCGTTGTATGCTTTTTGTTCATCGGTCAAACTGTCACCAGTAAATTCCGTCAAAGCGGGCTGAGAAATATATACGTCTCCTTCGGTTACTCCCACAATTGTGCTTATCGGGGATTGCAGGCAGAACGTGTTGTCGAATATCTTTTTGAGTTCGCTTGCCGCGGCGTTTGTACGCGCTATTTTTGCGCGCGCGAAGTCGCTGTATCCCTTGTAATTCGCGTTGGCTTCTATGCTGATTTCGTTGCGGTCGGCACTGGCGTACCTTGCTTTCAGCGTACACCTGCCCATATAAGAGTCGAAAAATCCGTTGGGAACATACTCCGCCCCGCCGCCGCCGTATGTAGAACCGATTTCTATCGTTACGTCGGTGATTTCGAGACCTGCATTGATTTCGTCGTCGAGAGCTTCGTTCAGGCTGTTTGTCAACGTCCCTATAAGGCTCGGATTGCCTTTCAACAGACTGTGGAAACTCTGCACGCTGGACATCGCCGTGTAATACGCCTGCTGTTTGCAGAGCTTTGCGTAAGAGTAAAGATAAGAACGCATCGAAATAGTCGTGAAAAGAGTCCCCATGATGATGAGTATCGTCATAGACACAAGCACCATGGCGAGCGAAGCTCCCCTTTTGGAACTCTTTCGTATAAATCGTCTTTCTGCGTTCAGTCTGCCTTTCAACGTCTTTCCTCTGATATGATTTGACTTCCCGTTTCGACGGGCTTTTGCGTCATAAATCGCATAACGCGGTTTTTATGATTTACTTTTTATAACTTAAACGTTCGTTTTGCGCAAAATCACGCAAGCGTTATTTCCGTGGTCTGCATCGTGTCGCCGAGCGGGGATTTGAAAAGTCCCTGCATTTTGTCGCCGACCGCGCGTACGGCTATGGTGTAAGTGCCGAGCTCCAACGCCGAAGTTCTGAAAGTGTAAGTCTGTCTTCCGTCTCCCGAAGCGTTGAGCGACGCTTTGTCGATGAGCGTATAGTTCTTGCCGTCCACGCCGTCGGTTACTATATAGAATTCGTATTTGACCGCACCTTCAACCGCATCGAAAGACACCGTCGCGCCTTCCGACGAAACGTTCTGTACGTCCGCCATAAGCGCGGGTACTTCAGCAACGCCCGTGTTGGCTCTCATATAGTACATTAGAACGAGGTTTCCTTCCGCAACGGTTGTGCCTGCGGTTTCGTCCTCAGTATAGGACACGCTGAGCGAAGTCATGCGGAAGAACGGATTTGTGCGTACCGTTTCTATAAATGCATAAAGGTCGTCCGCTTCTGCTTCGAAAGGCGTGGGACACGTTGCGCTCGCCACAAAGTAGTTGGCTTTGTAGTCCCCGAAAGAGGCGGTGTAAGATTCTTCGTTTATCTTCCAACCTATCGTGCTGTAAGCCTTGATGTTGTGCTCGTCGAGCATTTTGATAATCATACGGTTTATGGCGATTATGCCCACCTTGTCGGCAAGTTCACCTTTGTCCGCGGCATAGTAGTAGTCGAGAAGTTTGTCGTACTCTTTTTCAAGAGCGGAAATATTGATTGACGCCACCTGCAACTGCAAATCCCTGAGTTCCTGCTGTTTCTCGGTGATTTGTTTTTCGAGCGTTTCAATCTCGGAGTTCGTCGGCATTATTCCGTAAACGTACATCATTCCCGCAAACAGGATTACGGCAAGCAATACAAGCAATATTTTGTCTCTGTTGGTGATTTTGAGGCTCATATTCATACGTTCATTGCCTCCCAGTTCACGTTGAATTTGAGTGTAAACGTCATCTTTTCGGGTTCGGTGGGTTCAACCGTTCCTTCGCCGCCCTCGTCGGGAGGAGTTGTAGGTTCGGTCGCGGGCTTCTGCGGAAGACCGGGATAATTCTTTTCGACGTCCGTGAAGTAGACGGCGTTTTGCGCGATGAGAGCGTCAAGTGCGGGATAATCGGCAAGTTTGTTGCCCGCAAGATAGTCCGCAAAATCCCACGCCGCGAGATAATCGGACACCGCGCATTCCACGGTAACCTGCTCCCCGCTGATTGCTATGCTTCTTATGTCGACGTCGAACACTCTGTCGGGGACGTCGTCGGCGTCGAACCCCGCGTCCGTTTCGTCCTCTTTGTCCGTCAGCATAAGTATGTCGATGAACGTTTTGCTTATTTTATCCGCCTTTGCCGTAAACTGCCCGGGCATTATTTCCGCAATGACTTCGGCGATATCGCTTTCGTAGGCGGCTTTCATTTCGTTGTATTTTTTCTGCAACGAGCTCAACTGGTCGGTCTGGTCGATTTTGTTTTGCAAATCGCCGAGCAAATCCTGATTGTTCGCGAGGTTGATTTTGGCGTTGACAAAAAGGAAGGTCATAAGTCCGACGATTATAACCACGCCCGCAATCATCGCAATCATCATGTTGGACGAACTTTTTTTCTTGGTCTCCTGTGTGAGACTGTAAAGAAGGTTTATGTCTTTTCTACGCATGTCAGTCCTCCCTGATAAGTCCGCCGATTGTGCAGAAGAACTCGTTGTAATCTTCGTCGGCAATGCTGTCGATGTTCTCGGGTACGGTCACGAGCTGCACCGAAACCCCGAGTCTGTCGGAAACGGGTTTCTTCATAAGCTCGAACTTTTCCGCGGTGCCCGCCACAACCACGTTGTTGCATTCGAGGTCGGGATAGAGCTTTTTGAACAAATCCATTGCGCTGCGGAGTGTGTTGCTGATGTCGTTTGCGAAATACGTTCTTTCGCTCTTGAACCGCATGGACTCCATGGAAATTATGCTCTTCGTCATGCTGTACTTGAACACGCCGCCCACGACAAGGCTTATCATCACCATACTGTCGCGCAGTTCCGTGAATATGTAAGTATCGGGCAGCGAGTCCGCGGTATAACGCAGAAGTTTCGCCGTACAGTTCTGTCCGACGTCGATGGAAACCAGCCTGAACATAAGGTTCTTGCACAGCTTCTGAATGTCGGAAAGGATTATGTTGTCGACGTAGGTCACCATAATTCTCGTCTGCTTCTGCCCGTCGACTTTCTTTTCGAGTTCGATATAGTCGACCGTATTGCCGCTTGCGAGCTTTTCGTCGCTGAAAATCTCGTTTTTGATGAGCATTATGGTTTTCTTTTTGTTGAGCGTCGGAACCGTCATTTCCCTGAACGGAATGTTGATGTTGTCGAGAACGACGCGGATTTTCTTGTTTTTGAAATCCTCGTCAAGCTCACGCAGACCGTTGGTTACTACGGCTTCGAGTTTCTCGTAACCCTTCTCGTCGGGCGTGTCCAGATAGTCGCTGGGCATGGCGACGGAATAAAAACTGTTGATGACGATTTTCCGACGCGTGAACGACCCTTCGAGAATTTTGATTGTGTCCCCGCTGATGTGCAGTACGTACATAACCTCTCCTTTATCCTATCGACTGGTAAAGCGTAAGCATTGGCATCATGATTGCAATCAGCACGAAACCTACGACAACCGCCATAACCATAAGCATTATCGGCGAAATCATACCGATAAGTCTCTTGAGTGCGCCTTGCGCCTCTTCTTCGAAATATTTTGCCGTCTGAATGAGAATATCGTCGAGAGTGCCCGACTGCTCGCCTACGAAAATCATTGTCATGAGCATGGGGTCGAAAGAGTCGACGATGGAAAACGCTTCCGCGATGGAACTGCCCTTCCTTATTGCCACGACGGACTCTCTTATCTGCATTTCGATGAACCTGTTGTCCAGAATTTCTGCGCCCATGGAAATGGCTTCGAGAAGAGGTATGCCCGTCGCGTAAAGCGTGGAGAGCGACCTCGCGAAAGTCGCGGTGTAAAGCATTTTGCGGAGTTTGCCGATTACGGGTATCCGCGTTTTGAGCCTGCCGAGGAAAGTCGCAACGGCGGGTATTCTGAATATTATGGGGAGAACTACGATTAAAATCGCGATAACGATGAGCAGAATAAACCAGTTGTTTACGACGAAATCCTTGAGTCCCATCAGGATTGCCGTAGGCAGCGGCATTTCCGTGCCCTCGGGCAACATTCCGACCATTCGCGGCAGAACGACGACGGACATAAGCACGACGACAAGGAAACATATCACCAACAGAATGATGGGATAGCTCATCGCGCTCTTGATCTGGTTGCGCTGTTTGTGTTCCTTTTCGAAATAATCGGCAAGAGTCACAAGCGACTCGTCCATTTTGCCGTTCATTTCGCCGGACTTGATCATGCTCACGTACAGCGACGGGAACGTGTTGTCCATCGCCGCCATGGCAGTTGCAAGCGATTCGCCCTTCTGAATGCCCTCGTAAAGCGCGGCAAGAACGACTTTCAGGTGCTTTTTGTTCTTTTCCGTCCTCTCGTAGAGCATTTTCAGACTCATGCTCAAATCGAGACCCGAGGACAACATGGACGACAACTGCCTGCTGAAGGCAATTAAATCGCCGATTTTCAGCGGTTTGTATTTTACTTGTTTGGCCCTGTTGACAATTCGGTAGTCGTAGCATTTGAGACTCTGCTCGTGCAGCAAGTCCCTGAACGATTTGTCGTCGGCTACAACTACAGTCCCTTTGACGAACTTCCCCGATGCGTCAACGGCTTTGTAACTGTACTTTTGCAAATTCCGGCTCCCCTTAAATAGTAAATTCATTGTATCATACGCCCGCCGACAATGCAATACGCCACTTTTCACAACCGCCGCCGTCGGCGACTGTTTTTTAACAAAACCCGTCTGTTGCCGACACCTGATTTGTTATAAAAATACAAGCGTGCGGTTATTTCTCCCGCCGTTTTAATATTTGACGGCAATCATTGACAAAAGATGTTTTTTCATATATCGTTGAAGTAACATATTTTATATGTTTTATTTCGGTATTCCGACAGGGTGAGGCATATGGGAGAGAGCAAAAATAAATCCGACAAGAAAAATTCCAAAAATATGGCCGTGACTTACGGCATCAAAGACCCGACGTTGGCAAAAATAATTCTCATTGCCTTTGTGATATGCATAATTCTGGCTTTCGCAATGTGCATCGTATCCGCCGTTTTCCTCTCCAATGCAGCTGAAAACAACGGAATAATCTGCGTGGGCGGCAAGTACAGCACCGTGCTTACCAACCACGTCAGCGGGCTGAAACTCGACAAAGGCGCCGTAATCAAGCAAACGTCTTACGTCTTTGCGGGCAACCGCGTCGGCGTAATGAGTTTCGATAAAGACGGTTCCGTCGCCGTGTCGCTGCGCACCGTGGAATACATCGACTCCGAATGGGTGTCCTTCGTCGACAACCCCGGCGTCAGAACGCTGAGAGCCGATACGCCCATTCTCGGCGTTTACGAAAAAGACATAACTTCCGCATTCGTGCTTTCCGTGATAGACGACCCGATGATGTTCCTGCTCTTCGACATGATTTTCATCGTGCTCGCAATCGTGCTCGGACTGGTCTATTTCCTCGTTTCGCCCAAGGGCGCCAAGAAATACGAAAAGAAAAAGGAAGAAAGCGGTGAAACCGCTCCCGTCGTCGCCGTTTCCAACGACAACGCATCTCTTCTTATGACCTACCTCTCCACCGACGACAACATCAAACCCGTCGAAGAAGAGGACGCAGTCGCCGCAATCACCAACACCAACTACTACAATTCCGTAAGACTCCACGACGGCGAAGTTTACACCGTAGTGAAGAAATACCCTGCCGCCGCCCGCGCAATGGAAGAGTACGGCGCGTCCGATATGGACATCATCAAGATGAACATGATAGGCAACGCCGACTTCGACAACCTCATTCTCATGCCCCACAAAGAAAAAACCATGACCATGCAGGAAGTCATCGACTACGTCGCGTCGCTTGAAGGCGTGTACTGCATCAAAAAACGCGGTACGCTCAACTGGGTTTACAAATACAAATCCAAAACCATCCTCATCGTCAAGGAAAACGACGACCACAGCGGATACAAGGTCGCAGTCAAGGTCTACCCCGACGCCGCGGAGAAAATCAACATCATCTACAAAGCGCTCGAAGACTCCACCTTCCCCATCGGTCCGTTCTGGTATATGTTCAACAACCTGCGCAACCTGCCCGGTAACGTCATCAAATGGCTCATTTCCGAGTCCTACAAAATCTCCCAGTGGCAGCAGATACGCGCAGACATTCTCCGCGATACTCCCTCTATGGAAAGTCTGGGTTACGACGTGCTCGCAATGCGCACCGCTATACTTTCGGGCACTCCCGTCACGCCTTACGACAAATTCACGATAATCACGCAAACGGCAAACGCGGACAACAAATACGCAACCGTGCTCGAAACAGGCTTCAACGGGCTTGAAGTCGACGAATTCACCAAAGAATTCACAATGCTTGTGCCCCACACCGAAAACCTGTCTTTCAGCATTCTCACCAAGAAGAACGCAAGCGAATCGCTCACCAACTCCTTCTGCAACGAAATGCTGTCGCTCTGCACACAGAACGCCGCACCCGCGGCGCAGGAAGAAGGCGCAGGCACCGCAAACCGCGTCGTCCGCCGCTCCTCCACCGTCAAAAAGAAACGCAAATAACAATACCCTGCAACAAACAAAAAGCACCGTTTCCACGGTGCTTTTTTTATATACGTTCAACCGATTGCGTTCAGTACCCTTTTGCGTCGGCGCCTTTTTGCGCCTGCCATTTTCACACCTGCACTTTTTACAACCGTGTTTCCTTATTATATATAAATAGAATAAAACAAAATCCTTAAATGATTTCCTGTTTTGTTATCGCTTTTCTGTTGCCTCTGAAATGCCTTTATTTGCAAAATTTCAGCCGTCGAAATTGTTTTATGTAGCGGGACGGCTTTGCCGCACCACGAAGCCGCTAAACGCAAACTTCGCCCGTATAACTGCCCTGCGACTCTTCCGCTGTTACGTCCGCGCCGTACTCCACGGCTATGGTCACCGTAAGCCGTTGACTGACAATCAGTTTGCAGCCGCCACAACGGTGAACTATCTGTATTTCTGGTTCTCCGCAACACTGCGTGCGGACTTCGCCCAGTTCCGCATAGGCGTTGATGTCCAGAGGCAACTGAACTTCCGCATTCTGGGTTATCAGTTTGCTGCACCCGTTTTTACCGTTGCACCCGTGACGACTCATTCACAACCTCCTCAACCCTGCACGTCGGGCAGAGGTTCGGTTGCCGCAGCATTTGGTTTTACGTCACGCGAATATTCTGTTCAATATGCTGTCGTTGTCCGCAATAAATCCGTATCCGAAAAACACGTCATTGTGCCTGCAATTTGTACCGCTTAGTTCATAATAAGCATCTTTTGCGTTTTCCACCGTCGTATAATAAATCTTATAGCTTTCGTACGTGCTTTCTTTTACGGCTTCGAATCCTTGTATCGCTCCGACAACAATGAACGCGCTCTCGCTGTTCGGGTCGGGAAAACTCACAAGTTCCGCTCCGTTCAGTTCTCGCAAGGTAAATCCTTCGGAGATAAACTGCGATTTTATCGCGTCGTATTTGCTTTGACGTTCGCCGTTCACGATTGCGTCGAGTCTTTCGCGAATTGCCGCCGCCCTATCGTCCGTGGTGTTTGCAATTCTTCTGGAATTTGCCACCGTATAATACGTCCATTCGTTTTCATATCGGGTTTTGCTCTCTTTTCCGCTACCGTCCGTGTATATGCCCGTTGTCCCGAATCGGTATACAAACTCCGTTTTCACTTTTTTGAAAAACTGCTTGCGCATTGTCGTTATGCGGAATGTGTAGTCAAACTCGAATTCCCACCTGCTCTGAACGAGAATTTTGCTGTCCGCTTGAAAATCGGGCACACTCAAAATCTGTTCTTTAATGAAAGAGATGTCGCTTTCGGAAAGGTCGACGGCATAGCCGTCATTGTAAATGAGTTTTATCGCCGTAATCTGCGAATCGTCTTCAAGTGAAGTCAGACTGTCAAATCCGCACGCAGACAAAGTCATCGCGCCGGCAAGCATACAAATCAAACAAACAACCGTAAAAAATTTTTTCATATTTCCTCACCCGCTGCCTCCGACGAAAACCGCCGTGCCCTTTGTTGTTTTATTTTAACATAAATTCACCGCCTTGTAAATTTCCGCGTCCGCAAATGATGAGAATACCTTATCGACAAAACAAAAGACACTGCATTCCACAGCAGAGCCCCAGCAAAGTACCGCAACATACAAGTGTTATTCTATTGCTTCTAATGGCTTATTTGATTAAAGCACTTTTCTCTTACTATTTCTGATCGTTTTTATTTTCTTTATAAATGTGTTTTTTGTTTATAATCTGTATAATTCTAAATGTAAATGCAACAATGAAAAACCACACCCATCCAACGACTATCATTATCCATAGATAGTTGTAATTTTCGTTTGGCACTGCCGATGCTATTCCGATATAAATCGGTTCATCCAATAGCATTGACAAAAACCATATCAAATAACATTTTTGAGGTTTTTTCGTGCCTTCCCAATTCGGAAACAGTTTAATAAGCCCTTTGTTGTATATCCACATCATCCATACGCCGTATGAAATAACTATTTCGAATAAACATAAACACCCCGCATAAATCAGTATGATTTCTATATCGTTCATTTTACTCAACATATTTACCTGTATTTTTCTCCTTATCCGTTGTTTGTGACGTATCTACCTGATCGTCAAAATTCACATCTTTCATTTGTTTCCTTTTTCGTCTATCCAACAACCACAGCACAAACGCAATAATCAAATATACCGATAATTCTACTAAAATCATAAGTTCCAATAATCGGAAAAGCATGATTATTTCCTCAACGCTTGTACAATACTGCGCCAATACAACATAAGCAGGTATATGCCAAAGCCAAAAAATGCTGCAACATACAAACCAGACAATAGGTTTTTTGGTGCCCTTCCAAGTTTGATATCTCCTATACAAGGCTCCTTTTTTTATTGCAACTATATATAATTCTATTACTGCACCCAACGAAAGCAATATTACTACTACTAAGAATGCAATAAATGCGGACTTAGTATCTGCGTCCATCGTGTTATTCCATTAATTAATAGTGAATTTAAATTTCAAAACCGATTTTTCCTTGCTTTGCAACCAACTCCTCTGCCGACGGCAAAACGACATCGTTTCCCACGCTCGCCATGCGCTTCTTGAATTCATTGATAATCTTGATTTTTTGTCGTTTTGAAAAGTACATTGCAAATATCCTTTTGCGTGAGCCGTCTTTGCAAGTTATTTCGAAATACGGTTTAAGCACCGAAGTAGACGGCATAATAGAATCAATGCGGTGATCTAAAGAATTGTTTTTGCTTAAAATCAGCTTTATATCTGCTATTTCCTCATAAAAAATAACCGTTTTAAACTGTATTCTTTCATTCTTTCTCTGCCAATCAGACGGAGAAAAACATTTTGTATCATCAAATGTAATATGATGCTTGTCTAATAATGCTATGAAAATTATCGCTGCTAACAAAAACAAACACCCTCCTATAATTTCCATGACCTTGATTTCGCCCGCTTGCACCATTTCCACAATCATTACAATAAAAAGAGCAATAGGCATACTCAATAATGCAATCAGCAACAAATTCCACCAGATATTTAACTGAATAAAAACTTTCTTTTTCATTTTCTACTTATTTTGTTCTCAAACAACTTTTCAAAATCTTGAAGTGATCCTTCTATAATTAAATTTTTTTGGCAAATAATACAATTGTTTATGTCGGAATAAATTATGTAATAACAATCCCCCTCATCTAACACTTTCTTTATTTTATTAAGTGGCTTATAGAAAGGTTTAGACCACAATGGAGACATGACTTTAATTGCTGTCTCATCTATTATTATATGGTACTCCCAATGAAAACTAACCTTTTGTCTGCAACTTAATTTCAGCAGTAATATCACCACGATAAGCAATCCCGATAACACTATCCACTCTGTTATATCCCAATTTAATAAAAACCACAATATACCAGATATGATAATTAAAATTATAGAGCATACAGCAAAAAGTTGAAAAGAATGTCGTTCTCGCCTTTTCAATGTTTTAGCCTGTATTTCATCGGAAACTACTCCTGAAAAAACTATCAATTTTATCTCCTTCTTTAAATATTTAGTATTTTATCAATTAACCAACGCGAAGTCGCTGCAAAAGTGCTAACAAATAAATCGATAAGCTCCACGCAACTATACGTTAATTCTATGTCACCCCCCATCTTCTAAAATCCAAATTCATGAATAATACTAGAATAAATATTATATCTTGTCAATGGATTAATAGAATTAAATTTATAATCACTAAATCACGTAAAAACTTCACGGCACTATATTAAAAAACAAAAGACACTGCTGATTGCAGTGTCTTCGTGGCGTAGCATGAGGGATTCGAACCCCCGACCTTCTGGTCCGTAGCCAGACGCTCTATCCAGCTGGGCTAATGCTACTTGTAAAAGCATTGTCAATTATATTGCCGTGTATCGGTTTTGTCAACTGGTTTTGCGGTTTTGAAGAAATTGTCCGCCTCCTATTTTCCGCAAAACCGCTCTGCCCCTGCCTTTTTTTCTGCACTTTTATGCCCTTCCTTCCAATTGCTTTTGCACGAAATTTCCGCCGCCGATTATATCGGGAAAAATTTTCTTTATTTCTTGCCTCATTTCGGTTGACTTTGTTTCGGCGTGAGCATATAATCCATATCGACACCGAAAGTATCGATATATTTTGTAACGATTTCGGCGTCGGGAGGTTTTATGGCAGACAACGACAAATCAATATCGCTCGCCACGTTGCAGCGCATGCCGGGGTATCTGCGTTATCTCAAACAACTCAATTCCGAGGGTACGGAGTACATCTCTTCCGTAGGGCTTGCGGACGCGATGCAGGAAAACCCCGCCGTTGTCAAAAAAGATTTGTCCATGGCGGTCGTTTCGGAAGGCAAACCGAAAATCGGCTACTACATTCCCGACCTTATCCGCGACATCGAGAGTTTTATGGGATACGACCACGAAAAAGAGGCAATCCTCGTCGGTGTGGGCAAACTCGGACAGGCGCTTATGGGTTACAGCGGATTTGAAAAGTACGGGCTCAACATAATCGCGGGATTCGACACGGACAACGCGCTCATCGGCAAAGAAGTACACGGCAAAAAGATACTTCACGTAGCCAAGATGGCAAGCACGGTAAGAAAACTCGGAATCAAAATCGCGATACTTACTCTGCCCGCGGCACACGCGCAGGTTATGGCGGACATACTTGTCGAAGCGGGAATCCGCGCGATATGGAACTTCTCCCCCGTAAGCCTCAACCTTCCCGACAATGTGGCAGTAAAAAACGAAAATATGGCGGCGTCGCTTGCAGTGCTCTCCGCCAGATTGAAAGAAATATTAAGCAAAGAAGACAAATAAACAGGAGACCGATATGGAAGAAACCAAAAAATATCAAGTCGTAGACAGCGTAGAAAAACTGGAAGACACCATTGCCAGAGTGCGCGCGGCACAGAAAAAGTTTGCCGAATACACTCAGGAACAAGTGGACGAGATTTTCTTTGCCGCGGCAACCGCAGCCAACCAGCAGCGTATTCCGCTTGCAAAAATGGCAGTTGCAGAAACGGGAATGGGCGTGGTTGAAGACAAGGTCATCAAAAACCATTATGCCGCCGAGTACATCTACAACGCGTACCGCCACACCAAGACCTGCGGAGTCATCGAAGAGGACAAGTCCTTCGGTATCAAAAAAATCGCAGAGCCTATCGGCGTAATCGGCGCGGTTATTCCTACCACCAACCCGACTTCCACCGCGATTTTCAAGACGCTCATCGCCCTGAAAACCAGAAACGGTATCATCATCAGTCCTCACCCCAGAGCCAAGAACTGCACCATCGCCGCCGCCAAAATCGTTCTCGAAGCGGCAGTCAAAGCGGGTGCTCCCGAAGGCATTATCGACTGGATTGACATTCCTTCTCTCGAAATGACCAACCTCCTCATGAAGGAGTCCGACATCATTCTCGCGACGGGCGGTCCCGGAATGGTCAAAGCGGCATACAGCAGCGGCAAACCCGCACTCGGCGTCGGCGCAGGCAACACCCCCGCAATCATCGACGACACCGCGGACATTCTGCTCGCCGTCAACAGCATCATTCACAGCAAGACGTTCGACAACGGCATGATTTGCGCGTCCGAACAGTCCGTCATCGTACTTGACAAGGTCTATGCGAAAGTCAAGAAAGAGTTCGCCGCAAGAGGTTGCTACTTCCTCAAAGAAGACGAAATCGAAAAAGTCCGCAAGACCATACTCATCAACGGCGCACTCAACGCCAAAATCGTCGGACAGCGTGCCGCTAAAATCGCGGAGTTCGCAGGCGTAACCGTTCCCGCCGAAACCAAAATCCTCATCGGCGAAGTTACCAGCGTCGACCTGTCCGAAGAATTCGCACACGAGAAACTCTCCCCCGTTCTCGCAATGTACAAAGCCAAGAACTTCGAAGACGCTCTCGACAAAGCCGAACACCTCATCGCAGACGGCGGTTACGGTCACACGGCGTCCGTCTATCTCGACGCAGTCACCGAAAGAGCCAAAATCGAGGAATACTCTCACCGCATGAAGACCTGCCGTATACTGGTCAACACTCCCTCTTCTCAGGGCGGTATCGGCGACCTTTACAACTTCAAACTTGCGCCTTCCCTTACTCTGGGTTGCGGCAGCTGGGGCGGAAACAGCGTCAGCGAAAACGTGGGTGTCAAACACCTCATCAACATCAAAACGGTTGCGGAAAGGAGAGAAAACATGCTTTGGTTCAGAGCACCTCAGAAAGTATATATAAAGAAGGGTTGCTTGCCCGTTGCCCTCGACGAATTGAAAAACGTTATGGGAAAAAAGAAAGCTTTTATTGTCACGGACAGTTTTTTGTATCATAATGGATATACGAAGACCATCACCGACAAACTCGACGAAATGGGAATCGCGCATACGACGTTCTTCGACGTTGCCCCCGACCCCACTCTCGCATGTGCGAAAGAAGGCACCGCGGCAATGCGCGCATTCGAACCCGACTGCATCATCGCGGTAGGCGGCGGCTCCGCAATGGACGCAGGTAAAATCATGTGGGTTATGTACGAACACCCCGAAGTCGACTTCATGGACCTCGCAATGCGCTTCATGGACATCAGAAAGCGTGTTTACACCTTCCCCAAGATGGGCGAAAAGGCATTCTTCATTGCGGTTCCTACCTCCGCAGGTACGGGTAGCGAAGTGACTCCGTTCGCGGTTATTACTGACGAGAAGTCCGGCGTCAAATATCCTCTCGCCGACTACGAACTCATGCCCAACATGGCAATCGTCGACGCCGACATGATGATGAACGCACCTAAGGGTCTGACCTCCGCAAGCGGTATCGACGCCGTAACTCACGACCTCGAAGCCTACGCGTCCATGATGGCAACCGACTACACCGACGGACTTGCTCTGCGCAGTCTGCAAATGATATTCAAGTATCTGCCCCGCGCATACGACAACGGTCCCAACGACCCCGAAGCGCGCGAAAAGATGGCAAACGCCGCAACCATGGCAGGTATGGCGTTCGCAAACGCGTTCCTCGGCGTCTGCCACTCCATGGCTCACAAACTCGGCGCATTCCATCATCTGCCCCACGGCGTGGCGAACGCGCTCATGATTGACGAAGTCCTGCGTTTCAACGCCGCGGAAGTTCCCACCAAGATGGGTACCTTCCCGCAGTACGACCATCCGCACACTCTGGCAAGATACGCAGAAGTCGCGGACGCACTCGGCATCAAAGGCAAGAACGATGCCGAAAAACTCGAAAATCTCATTGCCGCAATCGACGAACTCAAAGCCAAAGTCGGCATCAAGAAGACCATCAAGGATTACGGCATCGACGAAAAAGATTTCCTCGACAGACTGGACGAAATGGTTGAACAGGCGTTCGACGACCAGTGCACGGGCGCAAACCCCCGTTATCCGCTGATGAGCGAAATCAAACAAATGTATCTCAACGCCTATTACGGTAAATAAGGAGGAAGCCATGAATACCGACAAAGTTATTGCCGTACGCAACACGAAGACCGTCTACCGCGACGGCGACAAAGTTATCAAAGTATTTGACGAGCACTACTCCAAAGCCGACATCCTCAACGAAGCTCTCAATCAGGCGCGCGTAGAGGAAACCGGTCTCAATATCCCCAAGCTCGAAGAAGTCACGAAGGTCAACGGCAGATGGGCTATCGTCATGGACTACATCAAGGGCAAAACCCTTGCGCAGCTCATGGCCGAAAACCCCGACAAAATCGACGAATACCTCAACCTGTTTGTCGACTTGCAAATGGAAGTTCATTCCAAGAAAGCTCCTCTGCTCAACAAACTGAAAGACAAAATGAACCGCAAGATTTCGCAGGCGGACCTCACTGCGACAATCCGTTACGACCTGCACACCAGACTGGAATCCATGCCCAAACACAACAAGGTCTGTCACGGCGACTTCAACCCCAGCAACATCATCATCTCCGACGAGGACGGCACGCCCTACATCATCGACTGGTCGCACGCGACGCAGGGTAACGCGTCCGCCGACGTCGCCCGCACTTACCTGCTCTTCTGGCTTGCGGGAGACATCAACCTCGCCGAAAAATACCTCAACCTCTTCTGCCTGAAAAGCGACACCGCAAAACAGTACGTCCAGAAATGGATACCTATCGTTGCGGCAAGCCAGCTCGTCAAAGGCAAGAAGGAAGAAAGGGAATTCCTGCTGCATTGGGTAGATGTGGTAGATTACGAATAAAGGGAGAAAAACAATGGTAAAAGTCACGGTCTGTATCGGCAGCTCCTGCCACCTGAAAGGTTCGAGACAAGTAGTCGAAGAACTGCAATATCTCATCAACAAGAACAATCTGGGCGACAGCGTCGACCTCGGCGGCACTTTCTGTATGGGTAAATGCGGCGCGGACGGCGTGAGCGTCACGGTCGACGACGAGTATTTCGCCGTCAAACCCGAAAACGTGATGGACTTCTTTACCGACGTCATCGTCAAAAAAATTCAGTAACATTCGTCGCCGCCGCGGAATAATCCGCGGCGGTAACGGCGTTTTAAGATAACGGAGAGAATTATGTCTGGTAACACGCCATATCTGGATTTCAAGAACGCAAAGTGCAAGGACTGTTTCAAGTGCCTGCGCGAGTGTCCCGTCAAAGCCATACGCTACGAAAACCATCAGGCGAAAATCATCGAACAGAAATGCATACTCTGCGGACACTGCACTCTCGTCTGCCCGCAGAACGCCAAACAGGTTCACAGCGAAGCCGACGACGTTCTCGCACTGCTCGCGGGCAATGACAAAGTCGTTGCGAGCGTTGCGCCGTCCTTCGTGTCGAGTTTCGGCTTGCAGGATTTCGGCGTGATGCAGATTGCGCTCGGCAAACTCGGTTTCGACCTTGCCGAGGAAACGGCTGTCGGCGCGAAAGCGGTCACGGAAGAATACGCCGCCCTGCTCAAAACGGGCGAGTACCGCAATTTCATAACTTCCGCCTGCCCCGCAGTCAACCGCATGATTCAGCTCTACTATCCGAAAGCGCTCAAATACCTTGCGCCCGTACCGTCGCCCATGGTGGCGCACGCGCGCATTCTGAAACAGAAATACCCCGATTACAAAATCGTTTTCATAGGACCCTGCATCGCAAAAAAACGCGAAGGCAAGGAAAGCGGCATTATCGACGCAGTTCTCACATTCGACGAGTTAAAGCACCTTTTCGAACAGAAAAACATCGATTTGGAGCAAATCAACGCTTTCAGGTCGGCAAAACGCGAAGGCAACCGCGCGAAATTCTATCCCATAAGCCGCGGCATAATCAAGTCTTTCGAAACCCTGCCCGCCGGTTACGAATACGTTGCGGTCGACGGTGTGAACCGCTGTTTCGAAGTGCTTGAAGACATCGACGAATTCGACGGACTTTTCCTCGAACTCAACTGCTGCGAACACGCGTGCGTGGGCGGTCCCTGCCGCATAGACAACAAAGGCGGCTCGCTCAAAGCCAACGAGGACGTCCGCAAATACGCGTCCCTCGACAACGAAGCGATAAGCGCGGGCAACGTCGTCGAAACGCCCGAAATCAATATGGTCGAAGCGCACCCGCGCATAAGGCTGGAAGACAGAATTCCGAGCGAACGCGATATACGCGCCATTCTTGCCAAGACGGGCAAGAATACCCCCGAGGACGAACTCAACTGCGGAGCCTGCGGCTACTCCACCTGCCGCGAAAAGGCAATCGCCGTCATCAACGGGTACGCCGACATCGAAATGTGTCTGCCATATATGAGAAGCCGCGCCGAGTCGATGAGTTACGAAATCATACAGAATACGCCCAACGGCATAGTTCTGCTCGACAACGATTTCCGCATTCTCGACATCAACGCAAAGGCTATGCGTATTCTCGGCATAACCGAGCACGACGTCAAAGGTATGGTTGCTTTCGACCTCTTCGACTGCGACCCGTTCATCAACGCTCTGAGTAAAGGCAGAAACGTCAGCAAAAAGAAAATTTTCGTCAACCGCACCAAAAAGTACGTGGAACTTTCCATCGTTTTGTTGCAGGACCACAACGTTATGTTCGGCGTTATGAAAGACATCACCGACAACGTTGAGTACGACGAAAAGCTCAACTCAATCAAACTCGAAACCCTCGCCACCACAGACGAGGTCATAAAGAAGCAGATGCGCGTTGCGCAGGAAATCGCGTCCCTGCTCGGCGAAACCACCGCCGAAACCAAGGTCGCGCTGCTCAAACTCAAAGAAACTCTTCAACCCCGTTCGGAGGGCGACGACGACTGATGGCACTTTTTCTGGAAAGCGGCTACACTTCCCTGAATAAAAAGGGCGAGGAACTCTGCGGCGACAAAGTCGAACAGATTATCGACGGCGATTACACTACTCTCGTGCTCGCCGACGGGCTGGGAAGCGGCGTCAAAGCTAATATCCTTTCCACCCTTACGTCCAAGATTCTGTGCACTATGGTGTCCAACAACATCGGCATCGAAGAGTGCATAGAAACGGTCGTTCAGACGCTGCCCGTCTGCAAGGTCAGACAGGTGGCGTATTCCACTTTCTCCGTAGTCCACGTCAACAAGGAAGGCAAGGGGTATCTGTTCGAGTTCGACAACCCCGAAGCCATTTTCGTGCGCGACGGCAAATGCGGAGATTTCGACCGCAAGGAATACAATATTCTCGGCAAAAAGGTTTACGGCACAAGGCTCAACCTCAGACCCGACGACTACATCGTACTTATGAGCGACGGTGTTATCCACGCGGGTATAGGAATGCTGCTCAATTTCGGTTGGTTGCGCAAAGACGTCATGGAGCACATCGACCGCAACATTCAGAAAGGAATGAGCGCGCGCGGGCTCGCATGTATGGTCGCGGGCGCGTGCAACGACCTCTATCTCGGAAAACCCGGCGACGATACGACGGTTGCCGTCGTCAGAGCGCGCGAAGAGTGCCCCGTCCGCATTATGGTCGGACCTCCCGTCGAAAAGGAACAGGACGACTTCTACATTTCGCGTTTTCTCAGCGGCGAAGGCAAAAAAATCGTGTGCGGCGGTACCAGTTCGCAGATTGTCGCACGCTATCTCGGAGAAAAAGTCGCGGCGTCTTTCGACTTCCCCGACAAAGACGTTCCGCCAATCGGTTACATCAAAGGCATCGACCTGACGACCGAAGGCGTGCTCACATTGCGCAAGTTGCTGGAACTCAGCGAAAAATATCTCTCGACGTCCGACCTCACCCCCAAACGCTCCAACAAAAAGGACGGCGCGTCGCTGCTTGCAAATATGCTCTTCGAAGACGCGACAAGCGTTACGTTCTTCGTCGGACAAAGTATCAACGTTGCCCATCAGGGACTGCCCATCGACACCACAATGAAACTCAAACTCGTCGAAAGCATTTCCAACAACCTGAAAGCAATGGGCAAAAAAGTGGAACTCAACTACGACTAAAAAGCCGCAAGGTTCCCATAACTATATCAATCATTACGGTACTGCGCTATGAACGACAAAAAAACATTACGTAAATTCGACACCAAAGTACAATACCTTCAATATAAGGTTCTGAGAGAAGTTGCCCGCAACGCGTTCAACGACACTTTGCTCGAAAAAGTGACCGACATTCCCAAAGTCATCATTCCGGGCAACGTACCCACCATGCGTTGCTGCGTTTACAAGGAACGCGCAATCATCGCCGAACGCGTCAAGCTCGCCATAGGCGGCAACCGCTCCAATCCCAACGTCATAGAAGTCATCGAAATCGCCTGCGACGACTGTCCCGCGGGCGGTTACGAAGTCACCAACGCCTGCCGCGGCTGTCTTGCGCACCGTTGCGAAGACGTCTGCCGCAGAAACGCCATAACTTTCGACCACCAGCAGAAAGCGCACATCGACAAAAACCTGTGCGTCGAATGCGGACAATGCGCAAAGGTCTGCCCTTACAGCGCAATCGTGTCCCGTCGCCGTCCCTGCGAAAACTCCTGCAAGGTCAAAGCCATATCCATGAACGAAAACAAGGCGGCAAGCATCAGCAACGAAAAATGCATATCCTGCGGCGCGTGCGTGTACCAGTGCCCGTTCGGAGCTATCATCGACAAGTCATTTATCCTTGACGTCATCGATATGCTCAAACGTAGCAAGAACAACACCGAATACAAAATGTACGCCGTCGTCGCTCCGTCCATATCCAGTCAGTTCACTTACGCAAAACTCGGACAGGTCGTCACGGGCATCAAGGAACTCGGATTTTTCAACGTCGTCGAAGCCGCTCTCGGCGCGGATATGGTTGCGTACAAGGAAGCCGAAGAACTCAAAAAGAAAGGGTTCCTCACAAGCTCCTGCTGCCCCGCTTTCGTCGATTACATCAAAAAGCAGTTTCCAGACCTTGCCGAACACATTTCGGAAAACCTGTCGCCTGCCGCGACAATCGCAAAGTACATCAAAACCACTTCGTCGCCCTGCAAGGTTGTTTTCATAGGACCCTGCACCGCAAAGAAAATGGAGTTCCAGAAACCCGAAGTCCGCCCGTATATCGACTCCGTCATAACGTTCGAAGAACTGCAAGCACTTTTCGACGCCAAGAAAGTGGACATCGAAAACCTCAAAGAAAGCGTGCTTGACAACGCGTCTTACTTCGGCAGAATATTCGCAAGAAGCGGCGGACTTACCGACGCAGTCAGCGAAGCCATCAAGGAACAGGGCGAAACGGACTTCGTGTTCAATCCAATCGCTTGCGACGGCATCGAGGCTTGCCGTGCCGCACTGCTCAAAGCCGCGCGCGGCGCACTTCCCAACAACTTCATCGAAGGCATGGCGTGCGTCGACGGTTGTATCGGCGGAGCGGGTTGTCTGACCCACGGCGAAAAGAACAAACGCGAAGTCGACGCATACGGCAAAGAAGCAATGGAAAAGAACATAACCGACGCGATAAGCGTCCTCAACCTCTCCCCCGAGGAGTAAAAAATGGACGCGGTCACAAAAAAACCGTTGACATTTTGCGGATGCGGTTTTATATTGTTGACAAGAGGCATATATGAAAAACTTCGCTATATCTTACGCATACTTCTACTTTAAGGGCTTTTACTTTAAGAGCCCTGATTTCGGTATGCGCGGATAAACGGATATTTCGGATATTGTGAAGACCGCCATACCGATGGCGGTCTTTTTTATATCCTGCCGCAACGCACTCTGCAACCTGACCCGTCGGCGCTCCCGCCGACAAAACGGAGGAAACAATGATTATCGTCGTAAAGAACAACCCCGACAAAAAACAGATGGACAACCTTGTCAAATGGATTAAGGGACTCGGTCTCGATATCCATATGAGCAAGGGCGACAATACAACCATTATGGGACTTATCGGCGACACTTCCGTCGTCGACGAAGACCTCATCCGCTCTCTCGACATCGTCGAGTCCGTCAAACGCATTCAGGAACCCTACAAAAACGCCAACCGCAAATTCCACCCCGAAGACACCATTATCGACGTTGACGGGCACCTTTTCGGCGGCAAACACTTCCAGCTGATTGCGGGTCCCTGTTCCGTCGAAAGCGAAGAACAGGTCATCGCCGTCGCAAAAGCCGTAAAAGCTGCAGGCGCAACGGTGCTGCGCGGCGGAGCGTTCAAACCCCGTACTTCGCCTTATGCGTTTCAGGGTCTGCGCGAAAAAGGAATGGAAATCCTGCTCACCGCAAAACGCGAAGTCGGCATGCCGATAATCACGGAAATCATGGATATACGCTATCTGCCGCTGTTCGAAGACGTCGACATAATTCAGGTCGGTGCGCGCAACATGCAGAACTTCGAACTTCTCAAAGAACTCGGAAAAACCCGCAAACCTATTTTACTTAAACGCGGTATGGCGGCAACGATAGAAGAATGGCTCATGAGTGCGGAATACATCATGTCCGAAGGCAACATGAACGTCATTCTCTGCGAACGCGGAATACGCACGTTCGAACCTTACACCAGAAACACTCTCGACCTCTCGGCAATTCCCGTGCTCAAAGAGTTGACGCACCTTCCCATAATCGTCGACCCCAGCCACGCTTCGGGACTTGCGCGACTGGTTCTGCCCCTCTCGCTGGCTTCCGTAGGCGCGGGTGCGGACGGACTGGAAATCGAAGTTCACAACGACCCCGTTCACGCGCTATGCGACGGCGCGCAATCACTCCGTCCCGAACAGTTCGACGACCTCGTCAAGCGTATAGACGTCATGCTTCCCGTCGTCGGAAAGGAGCGCGACCTATGAACGTCGGTATAATCGGACTCGGGCTTATGGGCGGTTCGATAGGCAGAGCCGCGGTACGAACGGAAAAACACAAAGTGTTTGCCTTCGACATAGACGAAGAAAGCATGGTCAAAGGCAGTCTGCTCAAAGCCTACCACGAAAGGCTAACCCACGATAACGCGCACGAACTCGACTTGCTGATACTTGCCGTACTTCCGTCCGCAGTGCCAGCTTTGCTCGACGAATACCTGCCTCTGCTGAAAAGCGGCGCAACCGTCACGGACATCGCAGGCGTCAAACGTCACGTCGTCGAAACAATGACGGAATACTCCGCAAAATACCCCGACATCTCTTTTGTCGGCGGGCACCCCATGGCGGGCAGAGAGTTCAGCGGCGTTGCACACTCCACCGCGGGACTGCTCGAAAACTCCACCGTCCTGCTCGTCAGCGTCAAAACTCCGCTCGACGCACTTGCAAGGCTCAAAGAGTTTTACAAGGAACTCGGCGCGGAAGGCGTTGTCATCACAACGGCGGACGACCACGACAAAATGATTGCCTACACATCGCAGCTTGCACACGTCGTTTCTTCTGCCTACGTCAAATCGGAAGCCGCAAGCAGGCATTACGGCTACTCGGCGGGAAGTTTCCGCGATATGACCCGCGTTGCCAGAATGAACCCCGCCATGTGGACGGAACTCATGTCGGACAACGCCGACAACCTCATACCCGAAATCCGCGGTATCGCGGCACGGCTCAACGAATACGCCGACAGTCTGGAAAACGCAGACAAGGAGTGTCTTTACCGACTGCTCGACGAAGGCAACCGCATGAAACTGTCCGTCGAAAAAGACCGTCAGAAGAAACTTAACGACGCACTCGACGACTGAGCAACCGAAACCGAAACCGAAACTCATAAACCGCGAAAACGACAACGCATAAATCACCACAAAGCAATGTTTATCGTGCGTTTAGCAACAATAAAATGCGCGTTTTGAAATTTAGACGCGCAAAAGGACGAAGAATGAAAACCGTAGTCAGAACTTCCACGACAGATTATCCCGTAATAACGGGCAAAGGATTGCTCGGCAGTTTTGCCGAAGTTGCGGGCGAATACGTCACAAGCAAGAAAATCGCCGTCGTCACCGACGACAACGTTTCCGCCCTTTGGCTCGACAAACTGAAATCCACGTTGCCCGACAACACGGAAACGTACACCGTTCCTCACGGCGAAACCAGCAAAAACTGGGAAACGGCGGGCAAAATTCTGGAATGGCTGGCGAAAAAAGGGTTTACCCGCACCGACGTAATTCTGGCTCTCGGCGGCGGCGTAGTCGGCGACATTGCGGGATTTGTCGCAAGCGTGTATATGCGCGGAATAGATTACGTTCAGATACCCACCACTCTGCTTGCCGCGATAGACTCGTCCGTCGGCGGCAAAACCGCCGTCGATTTGCAGGCAGGCAAAAATCTCGCGGGCAGGATTTATCCCCCGCGCGCCGTGGTCTTCGACTCCGAAGTGCTGTCCACTCTCCCGAAATCGGAATGGAAATGCGGATTGGGCGAAGCCGTGAAATACGCAGTGCTCGAAGGCGGAAGAATTTTCGAAATAATGGAAAGCGGCGTGAACGACGACAACATCGGCGAGCTCATCGACCTTTGCATTCTCAGCAAAAAAGCAATAGTCGAAGCGGACGAAAACGAAAGCGGCAAACGCCGTCTGCTCAATCTGGGTCACACCGTAGGTCACGCAATAGAAACGGAAAGCGCGCTCGGTTTTCCGCACGGCGTCTGCGTCGCAATGGGCATTTACGTTATAGCGCGCGCCTGCGTACGAAACGGATTTCTTCCCATGCAGGATTACAAGCGTATAACCTCTCTGTTGCAGAAATACGGCTTCCCCGAATGCCCTTATTCGGTACGTTCCGTTCTGCCTCACGTGGTTCACGACAAGAAAATCGCAAACGGCAAAGTCAACGCCGTTGTAATTTACGGCATCGGCGACTGTCGCACGGTTCCGTTCACTGCGGAAGAATTGGAGAAGTTCGTAATATGAAAGTTACGATTACACCCTCGCGTCTGTCGGGCACGGTGGACGCCATACCCTCGAAATCGCACGTTCATCGACTGCTGATTGCAGCGGCGATTGCCGATGCGCCCTGCACCGTCGAATGTCCGTATCTCTCCGAAGATACCGAGGCGACTGCGCGGTGTCTGAACGCTCTCGGCGCCAAAGTGAATTTCAACGGCAACGGCTTTGACGTCACACCTGTTCCGCGCGACGGAAAAGCATTTTCAAAACCCGATGACACGGTTGTGCTCGACTGCGGCGAAAGCGGTTCGACTTTGCGGTTTCTGTTGCCGGTCGCATGTGCTCTCGGCATAAACGCGCGGTTCACGGGCAAAGGCAGACTGCCCGAACGTCCTCTCGGCGGACTTCAAGAAACTCTGCAATCGGCGGGCATAAAGTTCTCTTCCGACAGGCTTCCGTTCACAGTATCTGGCAAACTTTCGGGCGACACGTTCAAAATTCCCGCAGACGTCAGTTCGCAGTACGTCAGCGGAATGCTGTTTGCACTGGCCGCACTCGGCAGTCCTTGTACCCTCGTCACTTCGGGCAAAGCCGTATCGAGCGGCTACACCGAAATGACCGTCGATACGCTCCGCACGTTCGGTGCCGACATTAAGGAAGAAAACGGAGTTTACCGTTTTGGCGGGGGAAGGCTTCACTCCCCGCAAACCGTATGCGTAGAAGGTGACTGGTCGAATGCCGCGTTTATGATTGCGGCGGGCGTTCTCGGCGGAGACGTAAGCGTGCGCGGACTGAACCGCGACAGCAAACAAAAGGACAAAGCCGTTTTCGACCTGCTTGCGGATTGCGGCGCAGACGTAACTTTCCAAGACGGAGTTTGCCGTGCCCGCAAAAGTGCCTTTTCCGCAATAAAAGCCGACCTCACCGATATTCCCGACCTCGCACCCGTGCTTTCCGTGCTTGCCGCAGTCGCGGACGGAGAAAGCGTGTTCACGGGAGTGTCCCGTCTTCGCGCAAAAGAAAGCGACCGATTGGCAGCAATAATCGAAAACCTCTCTTCGATGGGAATTCGCACCGAACTGCGCTCAGACGACGAACTTGCGATATTCGGCGGCAACTTCAAACCTTTCCGCGCCCGTTCGTTCGGCGACCACAGAATGGTTATGTCCGCGGCGGTTGCCGCACTCGTATGCGGCGGTGAAATCGACGACGGCGCACCCATATCAAAATCCTACCCCGACTTTTTCAAGGAGTTGGAGTCGCTCGGAGGAAAGATAAATGAAACTGTATGACGTCATTTCCGTAAACATCGAAGGAGAGTCGCACTCCCCGTCGATTTCGCTCGCGCTCGGCGGACTGCCCATAGGAGAAACTATAAATCTCGCCGAAGTTCAGAATTTTGCCGACAGACGCAAAAGCGGAAAATATCTGTTTTCCACTCCCCGCCGCGAAGAAGACAAAATCGTATGGGACGAAGGCGTTTGCGAAAAAGGCGAAGGCAACGCGGAGATTTCGGGAACGGTTCGCGCACATATCGACAACACGAACGTTCGCCCCGCAGATTACAGATACGTTTACACTCCGCGTCCTTCTCACGCCGACTTCGTCTCCGCAGTCAAAGACGGTGCCGACGCCGCGGCGTCGGGCGGCGGCAGATTTTCGGGCAGAATGACCGCTCCGCTTGTCATCGCGGGCGGCATAGCAAAACAACTGCTCGCCGAAAAAGGAATAAAAGTGCTTGCGTATATATCCGACATCTGCGGAGTGCACGCCGCAAGTTACAAAAAGCAAATTCCAACGGCGGAAGAAATCGAAGCCTGTCACGACAAGGCGTTGCCTATGCTCTCCGACATCGAAAACGCGAAAACCGCGCTTGCCGAAGTTGCGGCAAAAGGCGACAGCGCGGGCGGAACGGTGGAATGCGTTGTGTACGGACTGCCCATCGGTCTCGGCGACAGCGGCACGGACGGACTTGAAAGCAAGATATCCGCGGCGGTGTTCGGCATTCCCGCGGTAAAAGGCGTGGAATTCGGCGCAGGCTTCGACCTTGCCGAAATGACGGGAAGTCGGGCAAACGACCCGTTTGCTTTCCGCGACGGCAAAGTGGTTACGCTGACCAACAACGCGGGCGGCATAAACGGCGGCATATCAAACGGTATGCCCGTAACGCTGCGTGCGGTGTTCCGCCCCACGCCCTCGATATCTCTTCCGCAACGAACCGTCGACTTGCAAACGGGCAAGGAAACGGAAATAGAAATCAAAGGCAGACACGACGTCACGGTCGTACCGCGCGCGGTTGCCGTGGTGGAAAGCGCCGTCGCGCTTGCCGTACTCGACGAAACGTTGAAGTGCGGAACGTTCAATTCGGAAAAACAAAAACAGGAATATTAAGGAGCAAGTTATGTTGGAGGAACTGAGAAAAAAAATCGACACGCTTGACGACGAAATCGCAAAACTGTATCTTGAAAGACAGTCCGTCGTAAAGAAAATCGGCGAAGAGAAAGCGCGCAACAGAACTGCGGTTGCCGACCCGTCCCGAGAAAAGCAAATCATTGCCCGCGTGACAAAATCGGCAGATGACGAGCAGAAAATATACCTTAAACGCGTGTTTGAGACAATTATGGAAACGTCGCGCGCGTATCAGCGCAGGTTGGTCGCGCCCGTATCGCCGCTTGCCGACGAACTTCGCCGCGTGCTTATGGAAGGCAAAAAGTACTTCCCCGTGAGCAGTACCGTTGCCTGTCAGGGAGTGGAAGGCAGCTACTCGTCAATCGCCGCCGACAAACTGTTCGAGATTGCCGACATAACGTATTTCCGAAACTTCGAAGGAGTGTTCCAAGCCGTGGAAAAGGGGTTGTGCGACTACGGCGTTCTGCCCATCGAAAACAGTGCGGTAGGGAGCGTCAACGCCGTTTACGACCTTATGAAGAAACACCGTTTTTATATCGTTCGAAGCATAAAATTGAAAGTCTGTCATCATCTGCTTGCCAAAAAAGGCGTGAAGATTTCGGACATCAAAGAGATTTTTTCGCACGAACAGGCAATCGGTCAGTGTGCAGAATATTTGCAGAAGTTCGCGAAAGACGTAAAGATAACGGCGTGTCCCAACACCGCCGTTGCCGCCGAAAAAGTCGCGGCAAGCGACAGAACGGACGTTGCCTGCATTTCTTCCCGCAACTGCGCCGACCTTTACGACCTCGGCATACTGGACGGCAACATTCAGGACAACGACTCCAACTACACAAGGTTTATCTGCATAAGCAAAAATCTGCAAGTCTTTGCGCCCGCAGGCAAAATCAGCATAATGATGACTTTGCCTCACGAGTCGGGTTCTTTGAACCGTGTACTCAACAAGTTCTCCACACTCGGACTCAACCTCACCAAACTGGAGTCCAGACCTCTGCCCGGTACGGATTTCGAATTTATGTTCTACTTCGATTTCGAAGGACAAATCGAAAACTCCGATACCCTAGCGCTCATTGCAGAACTCGACCGCGGCAGCGAACAGTTCTTCTTCCTCGGAAGTTACTACGAGGTTTCTCAATGAAATACGGACTGATAGGAAATCCGCTCGGGCACAGCCACTCCCCGTATCTGCACGGCAAATTCGGGATTGACGGCTACGAACTGCACCCGCTCGGAAAAGACGAACTCGAAGAGTTTTTCAAACGCCGCGAATTTTCGGGCATAAACGTAACCATACCCTACAAACGCGACGTAATGGCTTTGCTTGACGACATCGACCCGACCGCCGCCGAATGCGGCGCGGTAAACACCGTTGTCAACAATGGCGGAAAACTCACAGGCTACAACACCGACGTATTCGGAATGGACTTTGCCCTGAAAGCGGCCGGCATAACCCTGAACGGCAAAAAAGTAGTGGTGCTGGGAAGCGGCGGTACGTCGCACACCGCCTGTACTCTCGCCCGCAAATCGGGAGCGGAACGCGTAACCGTAGTGAGCCGCACAGGCGAATTCAACTACGACAATCTGCACTTGCTGTCCGACGCACAGGTAATCGTGAACGCAACTCCCGTCGGAATGTACCCTGCAATCGACGCCCGTCCCGTCGACCTTGACAAATTTCCCGCAGTCGAAGGCGTTTTCGACGCGGTGTACAATCCGTTGCGTACGGAGTTTGTGCTGCAAGCCCAAAGAAAAGGAACAAAACACGCAAGCGGATTGCTTATGCTGTCGGCGCAAGCCGCAGCTGCGGCAAAGATTTTCAAAGAAGGAAAATACGTGCCGTTCACGCCCGATACGGAAGACGGCAAAGCCGCAATATGCGCCTGCCGTGACCTCGAAGAAAAACTCACCAACGTCGTTTTGTGCGGAATGCCGTCGTCGGGCAAAACCACCGTCGGCAAACTGCTTGCGGGTATGCTGGGTAAAACCTTCATCGACACCGACGAAGAAATCTGCAAAGCGACGGGCAAAACAATACCCGAAATTTTCGCGGAAGGCGGCGAACCCGTTTTTCGCAAAGCAGAAAGCGACGTCGTGCGCGAAGTTGCGGCGCGGCAAGGGCTTGTAATCGCAACCGGCGGGGGTGCCCTGCTCAATCCCAAAAACGCCGAACTGCTCAAAGCCAACGGGTACGGCGTGTTCCTCGAACGCGACATCGAACTTTTGAGCACGGAAGGCAGACCACTTTCCAAAAACGCGGAAACACTACGTAAAATGTACCGCGAACGTCTGCCGATATACAAAAATTTCGCCGACTGCGAAGCCGACAACAACGGCTGCGCGGAAATCACCGCCGCAACCGTCAAGGAGAAGTACTATGAAAGTTTTGGTTATTAACGGACCCAATCTCAATATGCTGGGAGTTCGCGAACCCGAGCTGTACGGCAAGCGCGACTATGCCGCACTCGTAAAGTTCGTAAAAGACGAAGCCGCAAAACGCGGAATGAAAGCCGTTTGCAAACAATCCAACCACGAGGGCGACATTGTTACGTTCATTCAGAAAGCCCTTGGCAAGTTCGACGGAATAATCATAAACGCGGGCGCATACACGCATACGTCCGTCGCAATTCTCGACGCGCTGAAAGCCGTCGGACTGCCCGCTGTCGAAGTGCACCTCACCGACATCAACGCAAGGGAAGAGTTCCGCAAAGTCAGTTACGTTTCGCTTTATGCGAAGAAAACGATATGCGGAATGGGGTTTGCGGGATATGCCGCGGCACTCGACAAACTCAAAAACGGGTGAATAATTGTGCCGTATCCGCAGATACTGAAAGCGGAGGTGGCAAATGAAAAAGAAAAAGAAAAAGAAAGTCAAACGCCCGACACTCGTCGAAGGCAATCAGACAAAAGAACAAATCAATGCGTCGCATTACGACCCCAACGGTTGCTGGACGGGAGTGCCCGACAACCCGCTGAAAACTCCCGAACAGGACGCCGACGACCTGTAAACGGAAGCAGAAAATCTCATAATGACGACTTTATCAACAGAAAAAGCACCGATAATCGGTGCTTTTTGCATTTTAGGTTTTGTTTACATAGGCTTTGACTTGCATAGCGTTAAGCCTTATGCGTATATGACACGAATAACGATTTGAAAAGTTCGGCGATTGAGCAAGTCGACGGCGCGTATCGTGCGCGGATTTCTTACGCACGACGGTGAAGACGCGTTCCGTTGCCGCACGTACAGTGAAGACACATAACGCGTTCTGTGAGGCGCACACCTTTGCCGCGAGTTTCGTTGCTGTTGCCCGTGCACATTTACACGCGCGTTGTTATTTCCGCGGGACGCGTTTTCAGGCGCAGTATTCGCTCAAAGTCGTTTCGGCAAGCACGCTGAGTTGTTTGCGAATGTCGTCAAGCGTATAGTGCGGTTCTTCGAGCAGCCACCATTTGATGAGAGAGATTATGCCGCCCGCGAAAAATTCCGCAAGTATGTCCGCGGGCAGTTTGCCTTTGCCCTCTTTGGGTTTTGCCTTGCTCAGTCTGTTTACGATGTTGTGCGTGAGAATTTCGTGCACTTTGTCGAAAACGAGCGCGCTGTCCGCTTTCACGATTATGGTGCGGATACGGCGACGGTGTCCCGCAAGGAAGTTTATGCCGAGGTCCATAACCTCGTTGTAGTACGTGATAAGGTCGGTGTCGCCGTGCGCTTTTTTGACCTGTTCGTGCAGACCGTACATAATGTCGCTTATGCACTTGTCGAGCAGTTGGTACTTGTCTTCGAAATGGGTGTAGAAAGTGCCTCTGTTGATAAGTGCGCGGTCGCAGATGTCGATGACGGTTATCGACCCGAAGGACTTTTCGTCAAGCAGTTCGTAGAACGCGTCGACGATTGCTTTCTGAGTTCGCTGAATTCTCAAATCGGTTTTGTTGGTGTTTTTGGTCATAGGTTTCCCCTTTTGTATTTATTCGGTATCCGACAGATACCCCACTCTTTTTCTGACGTTTACGGACACCCAGTATGCCGCAAGCACGGATACGACGTCCTTTGCGATATAAGGCACGGAAACGGCTATCGCCGAAGCACCCCACTCTGTACCAGAAACAAGGCTGAACTGCGTAATACCGAGCAGATGGCATACGGCAAGTCCCGCAATCGACGACGCAACGGAACATACTACGGAGTTCTTTTTGCCGTTGAACGCTACGCCCGAGAACACGGCAAGCACTACAAATCCCCATATAAATCCGCCCGTAAGTCCCACGAGTTTCTGAATTCCGCCCGTGAAATTGGCAAACACGGGCACGCCCATCGCGCCGAGAGCTATATATATGAGCATTGACGCAAGCGCGCTTTTCCAACCCAGGAAAAATCCCGCGAATGCGATTGCAAAAGTCTGTAACGTAAGCGGAACTCCCGACGGGAGCGGAATTGCTATCTGCGACATGGCCGCAATCAACGCGGAAAACAAAGCCGTATAAACGATTTTGCGCGTTCTTTCGCCGTAGTTCGTTCCGTGAAAATTCCTCATTTCGTCAATGCCCTCACTACCAGATTTATTGCTTCGTCGAGTTCCTCGTCGGAGATGTTGACGGGAGGAGCAAAACGGATTGTGCGCTCGTGAGTTTCTTTTGCAAGCACGCCGCATTCTATGAGTTTTGCAACATAAGGTGCCGCGGGTACGGAAAACTCAACGCCGATGAGCAGTCCCCTGCCGCGTACGTCGATTATTTCGTCGTTGTCGACCGCTCTCAATGCCGCCATGAATTTTTCACCTTTGGCGCGCGCCATTGCGCAGTAGTCGTCGCGCACGACGATTTCCATTGCTTTGAGGGCGACCGCGCAGGCAAGCGGGTTGCCGCCGAACGTCGAACCGTGCGAACCGGGTTCGTAAACCCCGAGTATGTCGCGGTTTGCCGCAACTGCGCTGACGGGCATAATGCCGCCGCCGAGCGCCTTACCGAGCACATAGATATCGGGTACGACGTTTTCGTGGTTGCAGGCAAACAGGTCGCCCGTACGCGCAAATCCCGTCTGTACTTCGTCGGCTATCATTAGTATGTTGTGGCGCGTGCATATTTCCCTGACTTTGGCAAGGTATCCTTCGGGCGGAACGATTATGCCCGCTTCACCCTGTATGGGTTCGGCAATGAATGCAACCGTGTTGTCGGTTATCGCGGCTTCGAGCGCTTCCGCGTCGCCGTATTCGACTTTGACAAATCCGTCCGTAAACGGCGCAAAACCTTTTCTTGCCGTTTCGTCCGTGCTCATCGTGATTATGGTTATCGTTCTGCCGTGGAAATTGTTGCGGCAGCATATGATTTCCTGTTTTCCGTCTTCGACGCCTTTTACGAAATTGCCCCAGCGGCGGGCGGTTTTAAGCGCGGTTTCGACGGCTTCCGCTCCCGTGTTCATGGGAAGCACCATTTCTTTGCCCGTAAGACAGCAAAGTTTTTCGCAGAATTCGCCGAGAAGTTCGTTGTGGAAAGCGCGTGACGTCAGAGTTACTTTGTCGAGTTGCTCTTTTGCCGCCGCCACGATTTCGGGGTGACGGTGACCGAAGTTGAGCGCGCTGTAAGCCGACAGCATATCGAAATAACGTTTACCTTCGGGGTCGGTGACGACTGCGCCCTGCGCATAGGAAATGACAACGTCTTTGGGGTGATAGTTGTGTGCCCCGAAAGTTTCCGTCTGTGCGATAATGTTTCTCGAAGATTTAACGCTCATTATCTCTCCTGTCCGTATTCGTGTTCTCCGACCCACCGAACGCAGACTGTCCGATGTTTTCGGCGAGCATTATTTCTCTTGCGTAATCCAACGCTATGTATTTTTTGTTCTTTTTCTTTTTTTCGCGTCCCATCATATCGGCAATCAGCTTGGACGCTCTGTACACGCCGACGCGCGACCTTATCTTGACGAACATGGGCGTATCGGCATACTTTTTCATTCCGCCGCGGTTGCGCTGGTGGTATATGTTGTAATCGTAATCGGCAGGGTCAAGCGCAAGCGCAAGCCGCAATGTTCTGCCTATCAACACGATTTTTGCAAGCTGTTTGCCGCGTTTTCTGAAATAATCTCCACCCGCCACAACGCGCGAATGTATTCCGCGATACGACAAAAGCTCGTTTTTCACCGCATTGTATATCGCGTGATTTTCCACCGACGTAGCTTTCATTTTGGACACGAACGTGATTTTTCTGCGCGCGTCTTTACGTTCTTCCGCACGGTCAGCCTTTTCCTGCGCGTCGTCGTACTCCTCTTCCAAAGCGTCGGGCTCTTCGTCGGGGAACAGACTTTCGATCGAAGGAGTGAACGGATAATCGCCTGTTCCGTAATCCACGATTACGTCGTCGTCGAACTCCGCGTCTTCCGATACGCCTTTGTCGAACGAGTTTTCGGCATTGCCTTTTACGTCATTTACGGTTGCGTCGTTTACGCTTGCAACATTTCCGTTTGCGCCGCTTTCGTTTTCGACAGTTTGTTCGTATTCGTCCTGTTGCCGGAAAGTTTCGGATTTTGCCTCTTCCTCGGCATTCGGCGGATTGAGTTCCGCCACGGAAGTTTCCGTCTTGTCGAAGGTTTGCCCTTCCTTGCAACGAGTGTCGACAACCGACTCCGTTTGGGCTTCCGTATTTTCCTCGGTTTCGACCTTTGCGGAAAGGTCTGTCGCACCTAATGCGTTTTCGGTTTCGTTCGGTAGATTATGCCGCTTGTCCCTGCGTTTTTTCGCCGCCGTTATCCACAGCAAAACCGCGATTATCAGCACGACCACCGCGGCGCACGCGCCTATCAGTCCCGCCTGTACTGCCGTGAGTGCGTGGGCGACAAAGTCAAACATATCAGCCTCTCGAAAACCTTAACCTTGTTTGTGTCAACAAATTTATACAAATGTCCGTATATATTGTATATTAAAAGCCGAATATCGTCAATCTTTGTCGGCAGGATTTTGATTTCTTATTGCAGTTAAAAGGCTTTTTTGCCGTCGCTCGGAAAAAGTTTGCCAAATTTCATATGGGACTTAACTTTTGTTGCATTGGCATATCAAAAGATGTATAATCGTAGAAAAGGAAGGGAGAATGAAAAGCGTAAAAGACAAAGTAGTTGTAATCACGGGAGCGACTGCCGGCATCGGCAAAGCCACCGCACTGTATTTTGCCGAACGCGGAGCAAAAGTCGTGTGCCTTGCCCGCAGAACTGTCGAAGGTATGGACTGCATATCCACGGACGTTACCGACCAGGACGCGGTCAACCGCGCAATCGGTCAGATTGCGGAAAAATACGGCAAAATCGACGTTTTGGTGAACAACGCAGGTATGGGCATATCGGGTTCAATCGAAGACACCGACTCTGCCGCCGCGCACAAGATTTTCGAACTTAACTTTTTCGGAGCTCTCAACGTAATTCAGGCTGTTCTGCCCGTTATGCGCGCAGGAGGCGGCGGCGTAATCGTCAACGTGAGTTCGGTTGCCGCAAAACTTTCCATTCCTTTTCAAGCTTTCTACTCCGCAACAAAAGCCGCTGTGTCTTCGCTCGGCGCGGCACTCCGCGCCGAAGTCGCGCCTTTCAACATCAAAGTTACGTCCGTTCTTCCCGGCGACGTCAAAACGGATTTCACCGCGTCCCGCGAAAAGAACGTATCCGACAACCCCGTTTACGGTGACAGAATACGCCGTTCGGTCGCGACTATGGAACGCGACGAAAAGAACGGTATGCCGCCCGTCGTCATTGCAAAGGACATCTACCGACTTGCCACGATGAAAAATCCGCCCGTAACAAAGACGGGAGGCAAAAAGTACGCCCTGTTCGTCGCATTGGCGAAATTCCTGCCCGAACGCGCGGTCAACAAACTTCTTGCGGCACTGTACGCCTGACATTCGGCACAGGCTTTCGGTTTAATGCTCGTTTAATCTAATAAGAACACAATTTAGTGACAAACTAAAATCAGGAGAGACAGAAATGAGAATTTTGCTCGTCGAGGACGAAAAAGAACTTTCGCGCGCACTCGCGAAAATGCTCACAAAAGACGGTTATGACGTCGATTGCGTATACGACGGATTGGACGGACTGAGTTTTTCTCTGTCGGGACTTTACGACCTTATTATACTCGACGTCATTATGCCCAAAATGAACGGTTTCGAGGTGCTTGCCGAACTTCGCCGCAAAAAGGTGGAAACGCCCATACTTATGCTTACGGCACTGAGCGACGAACACGACAAAATCGCAGGACTTGACCGCGGCGCCGACGACTACGTTTCCAAACCCTTCTCCTTTGACGAACTTTCGGCGAGAATACGCGCCCTGCTCCGCAGAAGAGGCAAACTCGTCACCAACAACAAACTGGAATACGCGGAAACCACTCTCGACCTTACCACTTTCACGCTTGCCACGCCCAAAGGCGAAATCGGACTCACCGCCAAAGAATTCGAACTGCTGCGTTATATGTTCGAATACCCCAATTTCGTGGCTGCGAAAGAAGACCTCATTCTGAAAGCGTGGGGACTGGACAGCGATTTCGAGTCCAACAACCTCGAAGTTTACATCTCGTTCATACGCAAAAAACTGCACCACCTCGAAGCCTCGTTCACTATCGAAGCGGTGCGCGGCGTGGGATACAGATTTGTTCCCAACAACAAAAACTGACATCGTTTCGGGCGCACGACGCGCCCGATTTTATTTGTCTGCCTGATTTGTTTCTGAATGCGTTCCATGCGCTCTACCATTCGTTCGAAAATACGCAAAGAATAAACGGCAATCGGCATAATCAGACGTTTAACACACAAAAACGCAAAATAAAAGTTCGATAACGGCAAAACGACAATGAACTCCATTCTCAAAAAACTGCGTCTTAAATTCACTCTGTCCACCGCGTTGCTTGCGGGGATTATACTTTTTGTGCTGTCGGTAGGTTTCTGCGCGACGCTTTACGCGACCACGGAAATAACAGCAAGCCGCACACTCGAAGCAATCCTCGAACACCCCGAAACGGGTGCCGACGACGATATGGGCAGAAGATGTATCGCGTTCTACTACACCGAAGGCGACCCGACTGCACACACATTCAAATCCTATGAGGACGAGCTCAACGCATACGGGCAGGACGCGCTCGTCATTGTGAACAAGGCGTACAGCGTCGGCAACGGAAAGTTTCAGGTGGGCAACCTTTATTTCAGGGTTATGTCTTCCCGCATAAACGATACTACCACTCTCTATGCCGTAATCGACCGCACGTCCGACCGCGGCAGCGTTGTGTCTGCAAGCATGCTCATGGCGTTGATTTACATCGCGGCCATGATTGTCGTCGTGCTCTTCTTCTATCTTTTCTCGTCGCGCGCGCTTGCTCCCGTCGCCGACTCGTTCAAGAAACAGCGCGACCTCGTTGCCAACGCGTCGCACGAACTGAAAACACCGCTTACCGTCATATCCACCAACCTTTCGGTCATGAAATCCGAGCCGCAGTCCACAATCGAGGACAACGCAAAATGGGTGGACGCAATCGACGCACAGATACAGCGCATGAACGGACTTATCGTAAACATGCTGCAACTGTCCAAAATGGAAAACGTGTCACTTCCCAAAACCGACCTGAATTTCAGCGAAATCGTGGAAGGCGCGTGCTTGTGTTTTGACGCGGTGTGCTTTGAAAAAGGCATTACGCTCATGACTGACATTACGCCCGACATTCACGTCGCAGGCGACAAAGACTCCCTCGAACGGTTGGTCACCTGCTTGCTCGACAATGCGACCAAATATTGCGGCGACAAAGGCAAAATCGGACTTAAACTCGTTGCGGACAAGAAAGTGCGCATGTACGTGATGAACACGGGCAACGCAATATCCGACGACGACGCAAAACACGTATTCGACCGTTTTTACCGCACGGACGGAGCGCGCCAGAACACGGACGGAAACAGCTTCGGACTGGGACTTGCAATCGCACAGGCAACGGCGTTTGCTCACGGCGGCGAAATCCTGTGCAAAGGCATAAAGGACAAAGGCACGGTGTTCGAAGTCGTACTCCCCGTACTCAAACCCGCCCGCAAAGAAAAAACGTCCGCGCACCACGACAACGCGCAACAATCCGCCCCCGACACGTCTTTCGACAATCTTCCCGCCGAAAGGTCGGAAGATGACGCCGACCGACAATAATCCGCAACTCAATCGACGCCCGAAACCGCGCCCTAAACCGCGCGTTGGAAGACAGCCTGTCCTTGCGAAAAACATCCAAAAATATTTTTGACAAAAATTCTGACAAAAATTTTATTTTAATGTTTCTGTAAGAATAGGCTTGTACACTGTGATCAAGAGCTGAGGCTCTCCCTCCCCAAAACGCTTGCATTCCTCCGTCAGGCAAGCGCACCAAACTTCCCCATTTATGCTGATTTACAAGCCCTAACCCTTTTCGCGGAGGAAAACAAACTCTCGGTTGCCGAGAGTTTTTGTTTTTCGTCGGAATTTTTACCCCTTCATTTGTTTGACTGTGAGGTTTGATTGATATATTATTATATAAATCCGAGCGGATAGATTATCGGAAATTCTAAATTGTGGGTAAATGTTATGTCAAATCAGGAACTCCAACATAAGATAGACGTCGAAAAGTGGCTGGAATCCGAAACCAATCATTTCGATATGTGCGGCAGTTACGATTACTGCGTCTGGTGCAACAAAGACGAAGCAACCCCCTGCGCAAATGCTTTCGAAAGAATGAACCAAAAGCGTGAAGAAGAAAAAGCCGAACTCGAAAGACTTGCCGCCGAAGCAATCGAAGAAGAAGACGACGGACTTTCTCTCGGCAAAGCCTTCGACCTCGAAAAGGTAATGCAGAAAAAGGCCGCGCGCAAAAGTCTGAGTTTTGCGGAAAAATACGCGCTTGCCGACGACATCGTAAAAAGCCGTTACGCCGCACTCAAAGAAGCGTTGACAACCACGCCCAAGGGAACGCCCAAAATCAAAAGCCGTATCAGCAAGCAGTGCGACACCTACCGTCGCGGCGGCGACATCGTTGCAAAAGTCACCATAATCGGCACTTCCCTGCGTATCAACCTGCCTCTCGACCCCGACGCGCCCGAATTCAACGACGGCAAAATGCCTCACACCAACACGGGACACAAAAAGGTTTACGCCGAAGTCCCCTTCCAGTTCAAAGTCAACAGCAAACTTGCGCTGAAACGTGCACTGCACCTCATCGAACTCGTAAAATGAGGTTCCGCCTGACGGATACATAAATCAACAACATAAAAACGCCGCAATCTGCGGCGTTTTTTGTTGCATTGTGCAAATTTGCATTTGTGAGTTGTGCACTTTTATACGCTTTGTATGCGTGCGTTATATGTGTGCGTTGTGTGCTTTGTATGCGTGCATTGTGCGTGTCCTGTGTGTTTTTGCCTTGCGCGTTGTTTTATATCTTTATTGCGCGTCGCGACGCATACTGTAAGCCAGCGTCAGCCGATTGGCACGAGTTCTTCCTTGTGCGCGGTGAACACGGAAAAATGCGTAAACCCGATTTCTTTCAGAAGTTTGCAGGTATTCTCGTAGTCCTTGCAAAGTTCCGCGTGGTGCGAGTCGGAACCGAACGACACTTTTCTTCCGCCGAACTCGTAGTATTTGCGCAGTATTTCTTCGGTCGGGAACAGCGTTGTGTGCGTATTGACTTCGAGCGCCTTGCCGCGGTCGATTATGCCTTTCAGTATTCTTTCGAACTTGTCGGGATAATCGGCGTATTCGAGTTTTTTGTTTATGTAAGGCGCATTGCGCGTCACGTATCCGATATGCGCGATTATGTCGTACTCGTAAGGCGCGTCCAGACTTGCGATGATGTTGTCGAGATACTGCCCGTACATTCTGCGTTTGGACTTGAAGAAAAACGCGTTGGGGAAATAGACGTCCCACCCGTCGACGAAGTGCACCGAGTTGATGACGACGTCAAAAGGATATTTCGCCAGAGTTTCGACGTACTTGTCGCAGACGTTTGCACCGAAACCCGCTTCTATTCCGAGTCTGAACTTCAAAGGCGAATTTTCCGCCGCCAGTTTGTCGGCTTCCGCGCGCCATTCCGCATAGTAAGCGTCGAGGTCGATGTGTTTCCACGGAATGGGGGTTTTGTTGCCGCCGAATTTAAGTTCGAGGTCGAGGTGGTCTGTCGTCGCGAGGTAATACAACCCTTTTTCGCGGGCTTCCGCAACTATATCCGCTATCGGGTCGTGCCCGTCCGACGAGTGTCGGGTGTGCACGTGCGAATCGACTTTAATCATTCGAGCACCGCCTTTATTCTTCTTACGCCTGCGGACGAACTCTGTTCTTTCACTATACGGAATTTGCCGAGGTCGCCCGTATTGGCGGCGTGAGGTCCGCCGCAAATCTCTTTGGAACTGCCTATCGTGTAAACTTTGACAACTTCGCCGTAACGGTCGCCGAATACGCCTACTGCGCCCTGTTTGCGCGCTTCTTCAACGCTCATTTCCTCGCATACGACGGGTTGCGCCTTTGCGATTTCGGCGTTGACGACTTCTTCGACGGCTTTGATTTCATCTTCGGTCATAGGTCTTCCGAAACTGAAATCGAAACGCAGTCTTTCGGGCGTTATGTTGCTGCCCCTCTGCATTATGTTTTCGTCGTTCAACACCTTTTTGAGCGCATAGTTGAGAAGGTGCGTCGCGCTGTGCAGTTTTGCGGTGGCTTCGCCGCCGTCCGCAAGTCCGCCTTTGAACTTCTGTTCCGCGCCTGCTTTGGACTTCTCCTGATGTTCGGCAAACGCCTTGTCGTAACCTGCGCGGTCAACGGTGTACCCCTTTTCACGGGCAAGTTCTTCCGTCATTTCGATGGGGAAGCCGAACGTATCGTAAAGTCGGAAAGCCGTTTTGCCGGGGAAAGTTCCAACGGGAATGTGCGTCAGAATTTTGTCAAACTCTTTGAGCCCCTGCTCTATGGTTTTGGCAAACTTGCCTCTTTCGGTTTCCAGTTCGGAAATTATGCGTTCGCTGTTGTCGGCTATGTTCTTGTAAACGTCGGCGTATTTTGCGATGTAAAGTTTTGCAAGTTCGGTGAGCGCGTCGAACTCCACGCCCAGCGTTCTGCAATAACGCATAGCGCGGCGGATAAGTCTGCGGAGCACGTAACCCTGGTCTACGTTGGACGGAGAAATGGGTTTGACGTCGCCGAGCATAAACGTTGCCGTGCGCGTATGGTCCGCGATTATTCTCATCGCGACGGTGTCGGCTTCGTTCTCGCCGTACTTCTTGCCCGACATCTTTTCAAGCGCGGCTATCGCATAGTCGAACAAATCGGTTTCGTAAACGGACTGATAACCGTTGAGCGTGACAAGCGTACGTTCGAGTCCCATTCCCGTGTCGACGTTCTTGCGTTCCATGGGATTGAGTTTTCCTTCCGCATCCTTGAAGAACTGCATGAAAACGTTGTTCCAGATTTCGAGGTATTTGCCGCAGTCGCAGGCGGGAGAACACTCGTCGGAGCAAGCGGGTTTGCCCGTGTCAAGGAAAATTTCCGTATCGGGACCGCAGGGACCCGTAACGCCCGCGGGACCCCACCAGTTGTTTTTCTTGGGCAGGAAGAAAATGTTTTTCTCGGGCAGACCGAGGCTCTTCCATATATTCGCGCTTTCGTCGTCGCGGGGACAATCCTCGTCGCCGCCGAATACGCTGACGGCTATGCGTTCGACGGGAATGCCTAGCACTTCGGTCAGGAACTGAAAGCTCCACGTGATTGATTCTTTCTTGAAATAGTCGCCGAGCGACCAGTTGCCGAGCATTTCGAAAAACGTGCAGTGCGACGCGTCGCCAACTTCGTCGATGTCACCCGTACGCACGCAGATTTGAACGTCCGTAAGGCGGTTGCCCGCGGGGTGTTTTTCACCGAGAAGATAAGGAACGAGGGGGTGCATTCCCGCCGTCGTGAACAGTACGGTGGGGTCGTTTTCGGGAATGAGCGACGCCGTGGGAATTACAACGTGTCCTCTTTCCTTGAAGAAATCGAGATATGCTTTTCGCAGTTCGGTAGAGTTGAGTTTTTTCATAAGTCCTCTTTTATATAGCGATTTTCGCAGTTAAAGTCTTGTTTGTTGCAATATGGTTCAGCAGCCGCTTTTTGCCGTCGGGACAAGTCCCGCCGCCGCAAGTATGGCGAAAAACTCTTTTTCGATGGTGCGTTCCTTTATCGAACGGGTAAACGTTATCGTCGTTTCGTCGCCTACGGTTACTGCGCCCACGTTTACTTTTGCGCGTTTTGATACGTTGACGTTGAACACCATTCTTTTCAGTCCGCATTCTTCGGGAATGTTTACTTTGCCCATGTTGCTGAAAATCATTGTCTGACGCGATTTCAGGAAAAAGCGGAATATCCTCGCCATGAATATTTTGAACCAAAGCGGAGCCGCGTTAAGAACGAGCGACTTTTCCGTTCGTACGGTCGTGGCGAAAAACTTTTCCATTTCTTCCTTGGTGGCTTTTTCTTTGAGCTGTGCCGCCGCTTCCGCAACGTAGTCGCCGAGCGTGGTGCATTTCTTCGGCTCGAAAACGATTCTCACGAAGTTCACGAAATTGCGGAGCGTCCGCGACGGGAACATTTTGCGGAGATTTACGGGCACCATCATTACTATCGGCTTTTTGCCGCACGTCGCCTTCTCTACCGCAAACGCCATTGCACCGCACAAAAACGCAGTCACAGTTGTACCCATTTTTTTCGCGAAGGACAACAATTGCGATGTGGACAGCGACTCGTAATCAGATTTGTATCCGTCGTCGGTGGGGGTGCCGTCAAGCAACAACGGCATTTCGCCCATGAGTCCTTTCAGGTTGACGTCGCCGAATTTTATCGGGCGGTAATAGCGGTAAAAGCTGTCTTCGAGTTCCTCGTCGTCGGGCAAAGCGTTGATGTCTATGACGTCCGCCGCTCCTTCCGCCGCGTCGCCTTTGAGAACGGCGTAACGATAAATCACGGCTTTCAGAAATTCAAGCGCGGCAAGTCCGTCGCACACCGCGTGGAAAACTTCGAATATTATGTTGCAGTCCTTGTGGGTAATTCTGAAAAGATATCCCGCCGTTTCTTTGGGGTTTATGGGCGTGAGCAACTTGTCGTCCGCCTCGCCTACTCTGAACGGGTTTGTGTTTTCCTCGAAGTAGTACCAGGAATACCCTTTGCGCAATCTGACTTTGAATGTCGGAAAACGGTTGAGCACGATTTCCGCCGCCCGTTGCAGCAAATCGCCGTCGACCTTGTCTTTCATAACGGCGGTTACGCGGAAAAGACTCTGCGCTCTCGGTGTGGAAATTATGGGATAGAACTGCGACGAAACGTCGAGCTTGTATCTCTTGGGTTTTTGTTTTTTTTCAGCCTCAGACCGCATAGCCAGACCCTCCGTTGATTGCGCGCGCGACGCGCGACTTGAATGCTTTAACCATTCTATTATTTTTTACAACAGTTGTCAATGAAATGCACGTCCGTGCGGTTTCTTGCGGATTCGTGTTGAAACGCCCTCCTGCCGCATATAATGATGTGCGTGAAGTCCGCAGTGCGGATTCGGGGAGACAAACAATGAGCGATTCCAACCAGAAAGAAACAAAAAAGCCCGTACGCCCGCATTCTTTGCAGCTTGCCGAACACAGACTGCTGTCGGTGTCGGGAGTTAAAGCGGTGCCGACGTTTACGGACAAACTCATCGAAATCGAACTCGAAGGCGAATCCCTCGTGGTCACGGGGCACGACCTTACGGTCAAAGGTCTCGACCTCGAAACGGGACAGTTCAACGCGTCGGGTTACGTAACCTCGATGAAGTATTCCTCGGCTGTCGCGCCGTCGTCGATTATACGTAAAATCTTCAAGTAGCCGAATATGGTCGGGGCATCGTGGTCTTTGCAATTCGTCGCGGCGACGGCATCGTTCGGGTTCGGTGCGGTTGCCGCTTTCGCGACCCTGCTTTTCGGGCTGAAACTGCGCGGTGCGGAAAAATTCCTTGCCGATTTTCTTGCCGTTGTCGCACTTACGGGCATATTCATCGCGTCCGTTCATTTCGGTGCGCAGGGACAACCCACTTTTTACGGCGCGGCGTGTTACGTGCTGGGAATATTTGCGGGAAGAAAACTGATTGTCCTTTTCAAACGAATTTTGCCCGAGAGAAGAAAGAAAGGTTCCCCGCAGGATACGGAGAACCGAAAACAATAATATTCTTGTTACGCCGCGTCAACCCGCACGGAACGACGGTCTGCGCTCCGCCGCACTTCTGTCGTCCAGCTCTTTCTTTACCGCCAGATAATCTGCGGCAAGCTGAATGATGTAACGCTGTCTTTCTTCGTGGGACAATCCTTTCATGAACTCTTTGTCCGCAAGTTGCTGAATGGGATTGACGACTTCCTCGCCCGATTCGCGGAGTTCTCTGAGTCTTATGTAGATTCTTCTCTGCGCGGGACTTATTCCTGCGGGCGCGGGAATTTCTCCCGTTCCGTACGCTTTGCTCTGCAACCTCTTTTTGGCTTCGACCGCCATACTGCGTATGGCGCATTTAGGGTGTCTGGTGTTTGCCATATTTCCGCCTCCGACTGCATATTAACATAAAATGAGCGGGGACGGACGATAGCGACAAAAGTTGCCCTATTGTTGCTTTTTCCTTCCGAATGCGACAAAAACCGCAAACGTCGATATCTCAATCCTTTTCATCGGCGTCAGTTTCTTCGTCGATATCTTCGTCGATTTCTTTGTTTTCGCGCGGCACTCTGACGTAATAGGTTTCTTTCGCGGTAGCGGGCGCAGTTGCGTTTTTTATACGTTCCGCCGCCGCGCAAAGCGGCACGAACAACAGCCCTACCACGCAGAAATTTGACGCGGTGTGTATGAGGTCGAAATACAATCCTCTCGCGTAGTAAGCAACCCAGTATTTAGCAAGGTCGACTTCGGATATGCCGAGAGCAACCACCATTGTGTCGGCGCAGGCGGAAAGAACTCCGAACAACACCGACCCCACAGTCGCGATTATCACCGCCACAAAAACGTTGCGCCTGCGCAAAAGCAATGATGCGACAAGAGCGAGCGTCGGCCAGTAGACGAAGTACAGCACAACCCAGCTTGCAACGCCGTAAAGCGCAATTTCTATCCCGCAGAAAACAAGCGCCGCAGGCACGGCGTACGCCGCGCCGAAAACCGCGGCGTATACCAGTATCAGAAGCGTAACGACTTCGACATTTGGCACAAAAGACAACGCGAATTTAAGCGCGGTGAGCATAGCCGTCATAACCGCCACTTTCACCACGTACCGCGCCGTGAGTCTGACACCTCTACCGACGTTTTTTTCGCTTTGAACCGTTCTTGTGCCCGTGCCGATATTTTTCATTGTTTTGTCAGAACCAAACTTTATATGCGAATTTCGTCGGATAAAGTTACATTTTTTCGACAAAGAAGTGGTAGGACGCGCCGTCGCGCAGAGGGAACGACGATACGCCGAGATTTGCGTAATAGTAGGTTTTGCCGTTGTATTCAACCGTTATTATTTCACCCGTTTCCCAGTCCGCGCCTTTCAATCCTTCTTCGTTGACGGTATGATAAAAAGTAATGTAACTGTTCGCGTCGGGAACAAGATTTCCCAGTTTCTGTATCATTGCACCGTACTGGCCGGTCGTGTATTCGAGAACGGAAATTTTGCCCGTTTCTTTGAGTTCTATAAGCGCGTCCATTACGTATTCGGCTTCCGTCTGCAAGGAGAAAACTTCGTCGCCTATTATGATTTCGACGGTCTTTTTGCCTTCTTCGGGGGAGCTGCCCGACGTGTCCTGCTGCCACTGGTCGAGTTTGTTTTTCAGTCCGTCGTTGCACGCCACGAGCGCAAAAGAAAGCACGCACACGAGGAGCACGGCACAGACGGCGAGAATGAATGTTCTTTTGGTTTGCTGCTTCATAAAAAAACCTCCCGTTCTTTCATGGGAGGTACGACGAAAAACGCCGTCGTCTCCCACCGAAACAACTGCTTTTGTTATTATCGGGCCGGTCTCCTGACTTCGGTCGGCTTTCGCCGCGGCGCCTTCCCCTTTCGAGTGGCGTTTTCCGTTTCACCTTACAGTAGCGGGGGCTGTGCGGGACTTTCACCCGTCTTCCCGATTCTCGACTTGCGTCGCACCCGACTGCATAATCATATCACGCCATACCTGTTTTGACAACCGCACGACGCCAATCGCCGAAATTCGCCGTTTTCCGATATCCAGCTGCTCCGATTTTCAGTAGAGTTTGCACCCATTCGACCTTTTCGGACAACCGACGACGTACTTTGCACAGTTGACAAAGGCAAAAAAAACGCTTTATGATTGACTTTGCAATCATATCAATCTATAATAATGGTGTATAATATCAAAAAGGAGAAAACTATGTATACCAGATGCCCTAGTTGCAGAGCCGAAATTTGTTTCGAACCGCCTGCCAACGCAGCGAATCTTCCCGACGGCTATAAGCACAGAATCAAATGCCCCAGCTGCGGCGTCACAATCGGCGTAAAGTTGCCCAACCGCGACGCCATCGCCTCCGTGCAACCTACTTTCACGCCCGCAAACCCCAACGCTTTCCCTTCCGAAACCATATACAACGCACCCAACTACGAGCCTTCCGCAGAGGAAACGAAAGCTGCAAAGAAAGAAGCGCGCAAAGCGGCTGCCGGCAACAAAAAGACAGGCCGCAGCAGAAATGCAGTAGTGTTTGTCTTCGCCGCTCTGTTCATCGTGATTTCTCTTCTCGGATTTTTCTTCGTGCAGGGTGACATTGCGGTGAACGAACTCGGAGGATTCGGTTTCTTCGACGGTGTCGGCAACCTCAAAGATATTGCCGCAAATCCCGAAGTATACGGCGAAATGCTCAAAGCAGACCCCGCGCAAGGTATCTCTTTCATTCTGCCCTCGATATTCTTCCTGCTTGCAATACTGATTGCTTTCGTCGCACTCGTGGCGTTCATAGGCAAAAAGTATTCGAGGTTCTTCAACTTCCTCTTCGCGGCGGCAATGCTCGCGGTGTCCGTGTGCATTATCTTCTTCAACCCCATGGCGGTTATTGTAAATGAAGCAGGCGGAACGATTGCGGATTACTTCGCGGGAATAATCGACGGCGGACTTTATCTCATCGTAGTGCCCGCGGCACTCTCCGCGATTTACTTTATCTGCTCTCTCGTTTTCCTGAAGAGCATGAAAAAGAAAGTCGCGTAACTTAATCGCAACATTACACAAAACGCCGCAATCTGCGGCGTTTTGTTTTATCCCCCTTTCCGCGCACGGTTTTAGCCGTGCGTTTTTCGTTTTGGTGTCGACAGTCTTTCAGAAAACCGTCGAACAACGACAAAGCAATTTACATCAGAACGGTGCCCTGCTCGCTGTCTATGACGTAAAGAATGTTGCTTTCCTCTCCCGTCATTGCGTCTATATAGACAAAGTACGTTCCGCCCGATTCGCATTCGAATTCGTAGGTCAGCACTTCTCTGGTTTCGTCAAGCGGAATAAGCGCAAGCATAGGCGAAGACACAACTGGCAACACGACTTTTTCCGCCGCCTGCGACTGGGTGAGCGCGGGGGACGGCAAACTTCTTTCGGTGTGGTTGAACGCGTAGTGCATTGCGTCGAGTCCTATGACTTTGCCGCTTGCTTCGTCGACCTTGACCTTGATAAGGTCGGGATAAAGCACCACCCCGTTCTGAACGGGCGCAAGGTTGACAAAAACTATTCCGTTTGCCTGCGAACACCATACCGAAGTGAGGTTTTCGAAACCTGCGTTTTCGGCAAATCTGATTGCCGCCGCGCAATGTTCGGGATAGCCTGCGTCAACCGATGCGCGCTCGTAGTTCACGTTGTAGGAAACAAGCAGTCCGCCTTTTTCCGTAAGCTGTACGAAACCTTCTCCGCCCTCGGACGAAACGGAATAGTTGAGCGTCACTATGTCGCCTTCGGTTTTGTCGTAATACTTGACGTCGGTGGCGTCTGGAATGTATTTGCCGATGAGTTCGACGCCTTCTTCGGGCGTTATTTCCGCAAGACCTTTGAGCGCTTTGCATTCACGGTGCTCCAAAGAATCCGAAAAAGGTCCGTCGTATATCATCTGAGGATAATCGAGATTGGGTTCCGCAAAAGCGTCGAAAGAGGACGTAAAACTTTCCAGAATTCCGCCGTCACCCAAAAACAGTTCGCCGCGATTTATGCTTTCACCCGTGCTTTGGAGGGCGTCTTTGAGTACGCCCGCCATTTCACGGAGTTTGCCGAGGGTCTGGCGTTCCTCTGCCGAAAGAGGTTCGCCGTCTTCCATACGCTTGGCAAGATAGTGCGCATAGTCGCCGAGCTGTCCCACGAATTTGGTGGCTTTCATAACCCCGTCTTCGCCGCCCTGAAACGCGGACAATCCTGTGCTCGCGGCGGTCGCCGCGCTCCATACGTCGTAGAGTATTTCGCGCTGGGCTTCCACCGTGCTTGCCGCGTTGAGTTTGCTGAGTTCCGTGTCGAGATTGTTGGCACTGTCAAGCAGGTCGTAATAGTTGCGCGAATACACGGCTTCCATTTCGCGCATATAGTTCGCCTGCATTCTGTTGATGTCCTGACTGAAATACAGCGCAACGGACAGTCCCGCAATCGCCGACGCCGCAAGCGATACAACCGTAATCGCCACTACCGTGCGTACTTTGTTCTTTTTCTTGCCGCGTTTAGCGGTTTTGTTTTCGCCTTCGACGGAAGGTTGTTCCTGCGCCGCGTTAGCGGCGGTTTTGCATTCTTTCTCTTTTGACATATCCGTCATCCTCCTAACAGAAATTGTGGTCTCCGATTACAAGTTTCACGGGACGGGAAAGCATCCACGCGGAAGTCGCCGTCTTCGGGTTATAGTAGAACAGACAACCGTACGTGGGGTCCCAGCCGTTCATTGCGTCCTGTGCGGCCTTAATTGCCGTATCGTTGGGCGTGAGATTTATCTGTCCGTCGGCAACGCAGTCAAACGCGCCCGACTGATACACAACACCCGCTATCGTGTTGGGGAAACTCGAACTTTTTACGCGGTTGAGCACCACTGCCGCAACGGCAACCTGTCCCGTGTACGGCTCGCCGCGCGCTTCGCCGTAGACTACGCGTGCAAGCAAAGTAAGGTCGGACGAAGTCGAAGTTCCGTTCGAGGACGTGGACGACCCTCCGAGAGTTATTCCGAGAGCGGCTGCGGTACGGCTGCCCACTACGCCGTCGGCGGTAAGTCCGTTGTTACGCTGAAAATACATAACAGCGCTCTTCGTACCCGAACCGAAAACTCCGTCCACACTGCCCGAATAGTAACCCCAATTTTTGAGTTTCTGTTGCAAGGTTTTGACGGCTTCGCCGGAACTGCCCTGTTTGAGCACGCCCGACGACGAAGAAGTCGTCGAAGAGGAACTGCCGATGTTCATACCGAGTGCCGCGGCCGTGGCGGAACCGACTATTCCGTCGGCGGTAAGCCCGTTGGTGCGCTGGAAATACTGAACCGCACTTTTAGTGCCCGAACCGAATATTCCGTCCACACTGCCCGAATAGTAACCCCAGCTTTTGAGTTTCTGTTGCAGAGTGCGCACGTCGCTTCCCGTACTTCCCTGTTTCAGGGTTGCGGCAAACGCAATGTCGTCACCTGCAAGCGAAGACTGCGTAGCGGCAATGCAGGCGGCGACCAGCGCAACCGTCAGCAAAATTATGGCGAGTATCGCCGTTGACTTTTTGAAAAAGGACGTTTTCATATTCACCTCACGCCTAGTGTGCAACCGCAGAAAACTTTTATACGCCGAGGTTCAACGGGTATAATCAGCGCCCTTTCGGGCAACAATCTTTGCGAGGTCGATATGACAAAAAAAAGAATTTCCTTAATCATTGTTTCATTGTTTCTTCTGGTAACGGCGGTGGTACTCTGTGCTTGCGACAACCTGGGCGGCGCAATTCTCCCCAAGTCCCCCGACATCGGCGACAGCGTGGTCAGAATACATATACGCGCAAACAGCAACAGCGAAGAAGACCAGTCCGTAAAACTCAAAGTCCGCGACGCCGTCACTGCATATCTCACGGACAAACTCGACGTGTGCTCGGACAAATCGGACGCGCTCGCCGCCCTCTCACGCGAAAAAGACAATTTGCAGAATATTGCGCAAAACGTACTTTATGATAACGGATATGACTATAAAGCCCGCGTTGTGCTCTCGCGCGAACATTTTCCCGAAAGAACGTACGACGGTTACGTTTTCCCCGAAGGCGATTACGACGCCCTTCTCGTACTGCTGGGCGAAGGCGTAGGCGACAACTGGTGGTGCGTTGCGTTTCCCCCGTTGTGTTTCGTTCCGTCGAACGGGTCGGAACAGATACAGTACAAATCCTGGGTCAAGGAACTGCTCGACAAAATCTTCGGTTGACCCTACCCCACACGGAAAACAACCCCTCTTTTCCTGTATGGCAACTTGGTAAAATTCTTTCGCCCAAAGTCCACATTTCGGGTTCTTCGGGAACAACGTATAATCGGCGGAAAAACGCACACCATAACCGCGGAGGAAAAATTATGAAAGACATTCTCAAAGAAACCATACGTAACGCATCGACGGGTATGCAGGCAATCGACAACGTCCTGCCCTACGTCTCGGACGAATCCCTGCGACAGGTAATGCAGGAACAGAGAGACCTCATGAAAACATACTACGACAAAGCCCGCGAGGGACTGTCGGAAGAAGAAATCGAAGAAGCCGAAGGCAACAAGTTTTCCAAAACCATGATGAAAGCGGGAGCGTCCCTTTCGGCAATGATGAACAGAGATTCTTCCCACATCGCGGAAATGCTCATCGAAGGCTATCAGATGGGGGTTACTTCCATGCAGAAATGCCTTAACGAATGTCAGGCACACAAAGGCGACATTCCCGAATTTGCCCGCGAACTCATCAAATCTTACGACAAGTGCATCAAATCGTTGAGAAAATTCCTGTGACACGTTTCCGCACATTGTGCGGATAACGAAAACGGCGGTTGAATCCGCCGTTTTTTTATGTTTCGAATTTATCTCTTGTTTTGTTTGTCGCAGAATATCCGCTACATTCTTCTGAACCAGTAAACGTTTCTTATCCCGCCGGACAGCAGGTCGTAAGGTTTCAATGCCATAACGGACGCGAGTTTCAGCCTCAGTCCGCTTTCCGTTGCCGCAAAGGACGGGTCAACTTCTATGTTTACCCATTCGTACTTGCGGCTGTCCAGATACTCGACCAACCGCACAAGGTCGTTTGTTTCGTCAACGTACAGCGTGACTCCGCCGCTATCGGGAAGTTCGGTTGCCGCAAACACGTCGAACTCCGTTGTTGCGGACGGGTTGAACTCCGAGCGCGCCTTGTGCGTGGACGAAATGTCTTCGTCGCTTATAAGGAGATATGCGTACGTGAAAAGTTCTTCGATAACGTAAGGATTGTCCGTAGTACGCGCACCGTCCCCCCACGTCGTATCCACAACGTACCACTCCTTGTCGAGGTCGCCGTCCGCGTCAACGAGAACTTTGTTCCATGCGTGTCCCGCGGTCTGACCTCCCGACGTGGCTTCGCCCGTTATTCTGACAGCCTTTATTCCTTCCATTCCGCAAAGCAAAGAGAACGCCTTTGATTTGCCGTCGCACACCGCTCTGCCGTCGTTGAACACGCCTTCGAGATAAAACGCGTTGTATTTCAGCGTTTCCACCGCGTCAAGCGGTTGCTCCGCCGCGCCGTAATCGTAATCGACGTTTGTCACAATCCACTCGTAAATTGCGCGGACTTTGTCGAGTTCCGACATAGAATAATCGATAATTTCAAGCAATACCGCTCTTGCCTTTTTGTAAATGGAAAGCGCCGCCTGCGACTGTGCCGAATAATCGAAAACGGGCTTGTATCCCCACTCCACGACGCGGAAAAGCATATTGCTGTCCGTGACCGGCGCGGTGCGTGTGACACCGTCGATGTAAAGTTCGGTGCGCTTTGCGCCTTCCGTTTCGTTGTAGGTTACTACGCCGTCCAACTGGTTTACCGTATATTCAAGCGTGCAAGGCTCGGTGGGAACGCCGAAATACGTTCCGTCCTCAAGCATTTTTACGCCCTGCGTGGAATAGCTGAAATAGAACGAACCCGACTCGTCGCTGTAATTTATCGCCTGTTGCATAATGTCGCCGAACGTTTCGGAAGTTTGTTCGACAATCCCGCCCGTCTTCCACGACGACGGCGCAAGATACCAGTCCTTGTAGCTTGCGTCGCCCGTCTGATGTTGCGAGATGATGTAATTGACCACTGCGTTCAAATCCGTCGCGTCGGAAATGTAATAGTTGTGCACGCCGACGCGCCATATGAAGGTTTCGTCAAGTTGTTCGGCTCGTCTTTCGCGTTCGGAAGAGGACAGACAGATAATAGCCGCGTGCAGACTTGTCACTCCGTCGACGGTTGCCGTCACGAAGTTTTCGCCCGCCACGGGCGTAAACTCGATTTCGCGTTCGGGCGTATTCAAAGTCCGCGTTCCGCTTTGCGTGCGCACCTGCCAGACTACGGGAGACGTAAGGTCGGTGCCGTCGGGATATGTGCTTGCGATAAGCGTAACTGATTTTGCGACAGACCCGTCATTGATGAGGAAATACTGCCCGTTTTCTTCCGTAGCGGGCGCTCCCGTTTCTATTTCAACGGACGTCACGGCAAGGAATGCGTCAACGTACGACAAAGTTACGGTTGCGCTTATACTTGTTTCGCCGCAGATTGCAACCGCTTTGATTTCTATCTCGGCGACCGCTCCGTCGTGAGTGTAAACCACGCTGCCGTCGGTTGCGAAAAGTTCCGTCCATTCCGCAGAGCCTTTTTCCCTGCAAAACCATTGCAATGTTACCACGCTGTCGGGCGAAAGATTGTCGTTGTAAACTGCGTGAAGTTCCACGGATTGGGTAGACGCGGCGTTCTGGCGAATAACTCCGCTCACAATTTTGTGCGTGTCGCTTTCTATATTCAGACGGTCGAGTTCGCCGTATCGCACGGTGACCGTCACCGCTCCGCTTTTAACTCCGTCCGCCACTGCATAGAAAGAAACCGTCCCCGCGGATATGTCGTCTATCGTATAAACAAGTTCTTTTACGCCCGCGCCGCCGCCAACTTTTACTTCGTTGCCGTCCGCATCCGTCTTATACCATTCGATAACGGTTCTTGCAGGCGCCGAAGCGTTGAGCGTGGCTTTCAGGGTGAATTGCTCGGAAAGAGTTGCAAAATAGGTGGCGGGCGTGCCCGCATAGTCAAGTCCGTCGCCCGCGGTAACGGTTACGGAAGTAACTTTGTTGCCGAGTCCGAAAAACGAACACGCGGTGAGCGCGCAGAGAAGCACCGCCATCAGCGATACAAGCAAGACGGTTTTCAGACAACCGATTGAAAAAGTGTGTTTTCTTTTTTGCATAAGGCTCCCTTGCTCTCCGATTAAATATAATACGGCGTGCGGAATGTTGTCAATATCGGTAAACTATGGTATGATTTAAGTATGTATTACACACGCGCGGAATTTTCTTTGTTGCAACCGTTATCGGACAAAGAGGCACTTGCCCTGCCCCCTATGTCGTTGGCGTTCGTCGGCGACGCCGTACAGTCGTTGTACGTACGCACGGCGGTGACCGTCGGCAGTTCGGGAAAAACGGGAGTACTGCACAAGGAAGTGACCAAACACGTATCGGCAGTCGCGCAAGCGGCGTCCAGCAACGCGATTACTCCGCTTTTCGACGAAACGGAAGCCGACATTTTCAGGCGTGCGCGCAACTGTCATATCCAGACCTCGGCAAAACACGCCGAACGCGGCGAATACCGCAAAGCCAGCGGGCTGGAAGCCGTCCTGGGATACCTGTATCTTACGGGACGCACGGAAAGACTGAAAAAGTTTCTTGACCTTACGTTAGGGAGTGAAGAATGATAATTTACGGACGAAACCCCGTGCGCGAAGCATTCCGCTCGGGCAAAACTGTTGAAAAACTCTACCTTGTCAAAGGCGAACCCGATATGCAGCTCAGCCAGATCTTCGGTCTTGCGAAAGACAGAAAAATCCCCGTGAGCTACATCGACCACCGCGCAATGGAACAGCTTGCGGGCGGCGGCAACCATCAGGGCGTTGCGGCGCAGATAACCGACTTTGAGTACTGCTCTGTCGACGACATAATCGCCCTTGCCGAAGAACGCGGAGAAAAACTTCTGATTGTTCTTCTCGACGGCATAACCGACCCTCACAACCTCGGCGCGATTATCCGCAGTGCGGAGTGTTTCGGCGCACACGGAATTGTCATTCCCAAACACAGAAGCGTAAGCGTGAACGACACCGTAGTCAAGGTCGCAAGCGGTGCAACCGAACATATGCTCGTTGCGAAAGTGACCAACATAAACGATACGATAAGAGAACTGAAAGAACGCAATGTATGGGTTTATGCGTGCGCTTTTGACGGTAAACCCCCGAAATGTGCAGATTTCAAGGACAACACGGCAATCGTCGTAGGAAGCGAAGGCGACGGAATAAAACGCCTGACCAAGGAACTTTGCGACGACACGGTAACCATTCCCGAATTCGGAAAAATCAACAGTCTGAACGCCTCCGTGGCGGCAGGCGTGGTGCTTTACGAGGCGGCAAGACAAAGACATTGATGAGTGACGGCAAAGACGAAAAACACGTCGCGGACAATTTCGACGACGTCACGGCGGAAGGCGGTTTTGCAGCCGCGAATTCCTCTCCCACGGACGAGGAACTGGCTTTTGCCGCGGCTGACGGCGACCGCTCTGCCGAAACCGAACTTATCCGCAGATACTGGTCGTTCGCCGAAAAGTTTTCGCGTTCCTACTATCTGGCGGGAGCGGAAAGAGACGACCTGTTCCAGATTGCCGTTATCGGACTTTTCGAAGCCGTTCATTCCTACAACTCTGAAAAAGGCGCGTCCTTCAAAACGTACGCGTCCGTGTGTATGCGCAACAGCATTTTCGACGCCGTCCGTTCTTCCCGCTCGGCGAAAAATTCCGCCGACCTCAATGCCGTGAGCATAGACGACGCGGCGGCGAAAGACCGCGACACGCTCATTTCCGACATTCCCTCCCCTCTGCCTTCACCCGAAACGCTTTTCATTGAAAAGGAGTCCGAAGCGGGGCTGTATTCCGCACTCGAAAACCTGCTCGGCGAACCCGATTTCAGCATTTTCCGTCTGTATCTCGCGGGACTTCCCTACAAAGACATCTCCGCAAAAATCGGCGTTTCTTCAAAAAAAGTCGACAACGTAATTTACCTTGCCAAAAAGAAAATCGAAAAAGTCATAGGCGAAATCAAAGACTCTCTTTGATTACTCGTCCTCATTTCCTTTCCCGAAACTACCCGCCAATTCACTGCCTATTAACCGCATTTCTTAACACGCTTGTTCCGATTGCTCGCACTGCTTTTCCTAAAATTCCCCGCCTATCGCAAACTGTTGCAACGCAACCTCAAATCAAACCGTCAAATCAATTCGATGCGCCTGCGCGCGTTACGCGTGCGCACGTTGATAATTTTTTCTCATTTTTCAGATTAAAAATACTTTACTTTAACCTTTTTATATATTATCATAATCAAGCGAAATTTCCATCGGGAATTTCTATCCTTCCCCGCAAGGGGCAAATTGTCCAAAAGGAGGTAGCTATGAATAAGTACGAGATTCTCTACATTATTCGTTGCGACATCGACGATGACCAGAAACAAAAGGTCGTCGAAAAGTACGAGGCGCTCGCTCAGAGTCTCGGCACGCTCGAAACCCTCGATAAATGGGGTATGAGAAAGTTTGCCTATGAGATCAACAAGCAAAGCGAAGGCTACTACGTTCTTATGAACGTCGTGTGCGACGCGGCAGCGCAGGCGGAAATCGACAGACAAATGGGCATCGACGACAACGTCGTAAGAAGAATGATTATCAAAAAGTGATAAGTCGAGGAGTGTATTATGAATAAAGTTTTTTTGATCGGTAACCTGACCCGTGACCCCGAACTCTCCACCACCGGCAGCGGCGTGAAGTTTTGCAGATTCACCCTTGCGGTGTCCCGCTCCTACTCCAAGGACGGCAAACGCGAAACCGACTTCCTTCCCGTGGTAGTCTGGAGAGCACAGGCGGACAACTGCGCCCGTTATCTCAAAAAAGGCAGCAAAGCTGCTATCAGCGGTACAATCCAGACCAGAAGCTACGATACGCAGGACGGCAGCCGTCGTTATGTGACGGAAATCGCCGCCGACGAGGTGCAATTCCTCTCCACCAAGAACGATGACGGCAAGGACGACGGCGTGGATTTCGACGACCTCACTCCCATCGACGAGGACTTGCCTTTCTAATTAAGGAGTATTGAAATGAACGAAGAAGTAAAAGCCACGCGTCCTCCCAAGAGAGCGCCTAAAAAGAAAGTTTGCATCTTCTGTGTCGACCATATCGAAGACATAGACTACAAGGATACGGCGAAACTCCGCCGCTTCATCACCGAAAAAGGCAAGATTCTGCCCCGCAGAATGAGCGGTGTGTGCTCCAAGCACCAGCGTCCCCTTGCAACGGCAATCAAGCGCGCAAGAGTTATGGCTCTTCTGCCCTACAAAGCCGACTAATAACCAAAACATTTGATTAATGAAAAAAGCCTCATTTGTAAATGAGGCTTTTTTCATACATTCCCTGCTAACATAGCTATAATAAAAATAACCCCTAATATCACTATTGCCCATATCAAGCAATTTGCACCTTTCTTTTTTTCTTTTTCTTTATTGTGATTAAACGCAGCTTCGCCTGGTGTTGCCTGCATTAAACGATTTAGTTCATCAGGTGATGAACCCATACGTCTTAATGCTTCAATTGCAGATGCACGCCTTTGCTTTAATGCATTTGCTGTTAGAACCCTTTGACTCTCTTCTTCCCTTATTTCTTTTGCTTTTTCAGTTCGAGCGTTTTTGTCTGCAAAATCAGTTAAGCCCATTTTAACTTGTGTAGGATGTGAATATGCCTTATCTATTAAATAATTGCAAATCTCCACCACTTTATACGCGTAAGTTTTATTGTCAGGAGATAAATTCAAAAGCGATTCAAAACAACACAACGCTTGATCATATTGTGCCGCATTTAAATAATCATTTGCTCTTTTTACTTTGTCCGCAATAGAAGCTAAACCATCGACCTTTATTTTCCCCTTAACATCCAATTCTATTTTTTTTATTTCATCTTTTACTATAATTTTTGTCCCACAGTAAGAACAATATAAAACGTCTCTATTTTTGTCTAATTCTATATTTGCTCCACAATTTGGACATTTTGCAGCCAACAATTCCATTCATAACCACCAAGATTAATTTATATGTATCATTGTAAATTGCGTTTCATTTCTCGTCAACTTCGATTTATAATTTTGCAAAAAATTTTTTTGTGGCGTTTCGGAGCGCGCTCCCCTACCAATCAGTGGAATATTTCAGTCCGACATGTCGGGATATCCGACTTTTGCGCCTGCCGTGTCGGGTTGCAATGACGACGCAGGCGATATATAATGCTCGTATGGCTACGAAACGACACTCACAAAAACTTTCAAGAAACATCATCATAGCCATCGTTGCGATAGTTCTCATCATTGCAATCACGATGGTCATTCTCTACTTTGCCGCACCCGAAACCTTCGACGCAATCGCGGCGTTCTTCAAGCCCGAAGGCTCGTCTTCGACAGGTGGTGGCGGCAACACCGAAACTCCCCCGCTCGAACGCGGAGAAGGCGACTTGCAAGTGCATTTCATCGACGTAGGTCAAGGCGACTGCATTCTCATTCTCTTCCCCGACGGCAAAAACATGATTATCGATGGAGGCGACAAAGGATATGCCGACGAAGTTACACAAGCAATGGACAGGCTCAACGTACACACGCTCGATTATGTATTGCTCACTCATACCGACGCAGACCATTGCGGCTCCCTGGACAACGCAATAACCCATGCCGAATCCGTAAAAACCGTATATCTTCCCAAAATCAAATCAAAAGATTACTCTTTGGGATTAAGCGGTGACTACGGCACAAAAGGCACTATTGTCTACAATGACTTTGTAACCGCGGCAAACAATGCGACTTTCACGGACGAAAACGGCGAAACACAACAAACACAGCTTATATTTACGGAAAATATAATCACCATTCAAGACGCTGACAACACTTACAAAATGACAATGTTTTGTCAAGACGATGCCTTTTACAGAATAAAGAAAACTGAAGATGCGCATTGGATAAATGACGCATCACCTATTTGTGTGCTTGAATACAATGGAACAAAAACCATTCTTACAGGTGACGCAAACAACAGCAATGCAAGCACAAGCTCTGAGAAAAACTTCCTTGAAAATGTAGGAAAAGTTTTCGATACAACCTCTTTCGACGCAGACATTCTCAAAGTACCGCATCACGGATCGCAAGGCAGCAGCGGTGCCGATTTTCTCGGATTTATAAAGTGCGAATACGCTGTTGTATCAGTCGGCGATGACGGCGGTAAAAACAGCAGTGGCGAATATGACCTTTTCATATCTTCAGCAATAGACGATCAAGGCGCAGATTTGCCGGATTTTGCCGGAAACGGCAAATATGATCACCCGCACCGCGACGTTGCAGGAGACGGTGCGCGACTTGAAACTTCAGGTGTAGATCAGGTCTTTTACACTTTGTTGAACGGAGATATCGCCTGCAATATAGACTCGGACGGAAACATTATGTTTGTTTGTGAAAATATTGCCAAAGTGGAGGGAGAAAACGTAGTTTTCGTAAAGTACGAACAACCCTCTACGCCAAACACTGAAGTAACATGCATTACATTTTTTGCAGAAACGCAAGAAAAAATGCCGCTTGATAAATAACTGCCAAAAAAAAAGACCGCCGTTTGGCGGTCTTTTTTATGCTTGTAATATCAATAGCTCTTTGCGAAGTAGATGACCTTTGTTGCGGGTTTGCCGCAGTAGACACATTTGTCGCCGACGGGCGTCTGGTCAAACGGCATAACGCGCGCGCTAGCCGCGGTTTCGGCTTTGATTGCGTCTTCGCATTCTCTGCAACCGCACCACATGGTCTTGACAAAGTGCTGATTGTCAATTGCCGCTCTGAATTCGTCCATGTTCGAGCAGATTTCCACGTTGCCGTGCAAGAACTTCTTGGACTGTTCGTACATATTCTCGTGGATTTCGTCAAGCAGTGCGGGAATTGCCGTTACAAGATCGCCGAGTGCTATGCTGCCCTTTTCGTGGGTGTCGCGGCGGGAGTACATCGCAACTCCGTTTTCGATGTCGCGGGGTCCGATTTCAAGACGCAAAGGCGCGCCTTTCATTTCCCATTCGTTGAACTTCCAGCCTGCGGACTGGTCACGGTTGTCGACTTCTACGCGCAGACCCGCCTTTTTGAGCATATCCGCAACTTCGTACGCTTTGTCGACGACGCCTTCCTTGTATGCCGCAATAGGTATGATGACAACCTGAACGGGAGCGACTCTCGGGGGAAGTTTGAGACCGCGCTGGTCGCCGTGCGCCATAATGAGCGCACCGATAAGACGTGTGGACACGCCCCAGCTGGTCTGATAAGGATTTTTGAGTTGACCGTCACGGTCGAGATATTTGATTTCGAATGCGGACGCAAAGTTTTTGCCGAGATAGTGCGTCGTGCCGGACTGCAAGGATTTGCCGTCGAGCATCATGGCTTCCATGGAATAGGTTTCAACCGCTCCCGCGAACTTCTCTTTTTCCGTCTTTATGCCCGTAAGGACGTCCATTGCAAGTACGTTCTGCATGAACTCGCGGTAGACTTCCAGCATTTTGAGCGCTTCGCCGCGCGCTTCTTCTTCCGTGGTGTGGAGAGTGTGCCCTTCCTGCCAGAGGAATTCGCTAGTACGAAGGAAGGGACGGGTCGTCTTTTCCCATCTCACGACGTTTGCCCACTGGTTGATGAGCAACGGCAGGTCGCGGTAGCTCTGAACCCATTTCGCGTACATATCGCAGATGATGGTTTCGGACGTGGGACGGACAACGAGTTTTTCTTCGAGTTCGGTGTTGCCGACGTGCGTTACAAGCGCGACTTCGGGCGCGAAACCTTCGACGTGTTCGGCTTCTTTCATGAGATAGCTCAAAGGTATGAACATCGGGAAGTACGCGTTCTTATGACCCGTTTCCTTGAAACGGCGGTTGAGCTCTTCCTGAATGTGTTCCCAGATTTCGTATCCGTAAGGTCTGATGACCATCGTTCCTTTGACGGGGCCGTAGTCCACGAGTTCCGTTTTCAGAATGACGTCGGTGTACCACTGCGGGAAATCTTTGGTCATATCGGCGATTTCTTTAACAAACTGATTGTCCTTTTGCATTGTTCTTCTCCAAACAATAATCTTGTCTTATCATACTAACACCAAAACAAAAAAAAAGCAACGGACAAGCCGTTGCTCGGGTTGTTTCGGAATCAAAGGTCTTCTTCGTCTTCTTCTTCCTCTTCGTCCTCGTCGAAGTCGGCGTCGTCGAAATCCGTCATCGATTCGTCGAAGTCGTCGGGCTCGTCGTCCGCGGACTCCTCTTCGTCGTCATCGTCTTCCTCTTCTTCCTGCAACATGGACAGGGAGATTTCGTCGTCCTCTTCGAGCACCGCATCGTCGGCGTCGTCCTCGACAAACTCTTTCCAGCCTTCGTCTTCGTCGTCGGACTTGTCGGCTTTCTTGTCGAGTTGATCGAGCTTGCACGCGGGGCAGATATCTTCGTCGTCGGCAAGGTAGTTCACTTTGCAGACGGGGCAGATTCTTTCCTCTTCGTAGATAATTTCGTCGTCGTCTTCGATAAGGCTTATGGAGCTTGCTTTGCCAAGTTCTGCTTTGCACACCTCGCAGAGTTCTTCCTCTACGGGAATCCAGTTCAGTTCACAGCGCGGGCACTTCTTGTATTTTCCCATTGCTTCCTCGCTAATTGAATTTTTCATATATTATATTTATAAGACGCAGATATGTAAACTGTTTTACGCTACATTTTGAAAAGAAAAAATTTTTCGATTTTCGACGAACGGGACGGACGGACAACGGCATTTGTATGTGCAAAAGAACGGGAACTATTCGCGGATTACATTTGGTGGAGTTTCCCGCCCTCGTCAACTAAATGTACCGACCTTAAAAATTGGTGAAAATAATTGTTGAAAAATATTCGTGAAATGTGATATATTCTGCCTTGCCACAGGGGGAAAAGTTTTTACCGACACCCGAAACAGTAAGACAGCATCATCGAAAACTCGACAAAAATCTTGTGAAAACGAGCATTTATGCTTTTTAGTACGAATTTTGACTATGCTACAATAAAATTACCACATTTTGGAGGAAAAAATGAAAAAATCCATCATTATCGCCGACGACAACGCGGGACTGGTGCTCAGCCTGAAAGAGTTTTTCGAAAACAAAGGCCATTACGAAGTCGCAGGCACGGCGGAAAACGGCGTGCAGGCACTCGCACTCGTGGAAAGATACAACCCCGACTTCCTTCTTCTCGACATAGTCATGCCAGAACTCGACGGTTTCGGCGTACTTTCCGCAATCAAATCCCGCAAGCCCACGGTCATAATGATGTCGCAGCTCAACACGGACGGATTCGTACAGAAAGCCCTGCGTTACGGTGCGAAATATTTTCTCGCAAAACCGTTCAATTTCGACGTTCTGCTCAAAACGCTGGACGAATTTTCGGGAGAAGAAAACTATCCTGCGGTCACGCGTCAGCCCCAACCCGCAAAACGCAACCGCTCTCTCGACGAGAAAATCGCAAACCTCTTTATCTCGGTCGGCATACCCGCGCACATAAAAGGCTATCAGTTCCTGCGCGAGGCAATCAAAATCACGGTCGACGACCCCGAAATCATAAACAGCATAACAAAGAAACTTTACCCTTCCATTGCGGCGACTTTCAACACCACCGCGTCCAAGGTCGAACGCGCAATTCGCCACGCCATCGAAGTCGCATGGAACAGAGGAAAGATAGAAAACATCAACCAGATTTTCGGCATGAAAATATATTCCGCAAATGAAAAGCCCACCAACGGGGAGTTTATCGCGCTTGTCGCGGACAAAATGTTGCTCGAAGGAGCATAAGTCCGAAGCGCAAAAGTCCTGACGCTTGCAACCCTCCCCCTCAATCCCGATGCGCATAGAAGCAAATCGGACAAAACCCGCGTTTATTCGCGGGTTTTGTTGATTGAACGTCGTTTTCGTGCACAAATCTTCCGCCCGTAAACTTTGTTGTCAAAGACGGATAATTGTTTGAGTTCCGCGCAAAGTACGGGTATGAAAACGAAAAATATCTCCCTTTTCATCAAACCCCTGCTCTTTATACTGCTTGCCGCGTGCATAGCGACGGCGGTATACGCCACGGCGTCCTGCAACATTTCCGTTGCAAGCGCCGAAGTCATAGACCCCGAGTTCGGAGTTCCCCCGCAAGGCATTCGCCCCGTCACGGAAACTGTTTTGCAGACTGAATTCAGGCGCGTTCTCAACCCCGAAGAAGTGAGCCGTGTGGAGCTTGTGGCTTTCTATACGGACAAAAGCCTTTTCGCACGCGGTTCGGAAATAAGGATTTATTCCCCGAACGCCAAAGACCCCGTTCTCACGATAGTTCCCCCGCAGAATGCGGGCTATGAACCCAACCTCTTCTTTGCCGATTTCACGGGCGGAGGTTACGAACAGATTTTCTACTCCGTGCAAAGCGGCGGAAGCGGCGGCTATGCCTTCCAATACCTTTTTGACGTGTCCAACGCCGAAATCAAAACCCTGTACGACGGCAACGGTCTTGACGGGTTCAAGGCGGAATATGCCGACTGCTACAAAGTGAAAGTGTACAACGAATATGCGCAGTACGTTATCGACATTTCCTCCCGCCCCGCGGAGTATCTCGACGAACTGTACAACGCCGACGGTACTCTCAAAGCCCCCCGTGCCGCGGATGTGTGGGGTGTGTCCTACGCCTTCCCGACCTTCAATCCCGCACAGGAAAAATATATCCTTACGGTATTCAGAAGAATTACGGGACTTTATAACGCCGACTCTTTCGGATACGTAGTCGATTTCCTCGAATACGACGACGGAGCTTTCCGCTCATACTATCAGGGCGTGCTCATCAACTGACCGCCCCGCCCGAAAAGCGGTCGGACGCGGACCTCAACTGCATTCACCTGCTCTACGCACACCGATTTTCCGAAACACAAAACTATTAACCTACTACCGCACGCCGCAAGCGTGCGGTTTTCTTTTTGCAGAATTGCTCCCGAATTTTCCGACGTCCGCACCTTTCGTAACGGCTTTTGCATAGACTGTAATGGACTTCTCCGACATATCGAGCATACGTACATAACAGATTTACATAAAAGGAGAAGTTATGGCTGTTATAAAAAGATTTTCTACCGTAAGACAAGGCGGAATCGTTTTCACGGGTAACACGCTGGGGCTTGCGCCCGCCGTATCGAGCAGCGGCGGTTTCGCGGGGTCGATTGCCGTGTTTACTTCCCTCGATACATCTTTGCAGGTTTCGGGATTTCCAGCGGGAACTACCCTCGACTACACCAAAAACGGCTCCGCCGCCGTTCTCAATCTCCCCGCCGACGCAACGGTTATTTACGCCGAACTTGTCTGGGGCGGTCTTTACCGCTACGGAAATACGGATATCACCGCGCTAACCGACAATGCGGTGTCGTTCACCACGCCCTCCCAAACGTTGAGCATAACGGGCGACCCCGTCACACGCGCAAATCTTTTGCTGTCGACAGGAAGCGGAAACGTCGGTTTTTACGTAAGGTCGGCGGTCGTCACGCAAGCCGTCAAAACCGCAATGTCGGGCACGTATTCCGTGCAACAGGTTCCCGCGCTGATTGCAAACCCGTCGGCACAGTCCTCGGACACCAACCACGTAGGCTGGACTCTTGCCGTCGTGTACGAAAGCCCGTCTGCACCCCTCCGCAGTCTGACTTTCTGGGGAGGTGCTACTCCCGTTTCGCTCGCACAGGGAAGCACCGACATCACCGTATCTGGTTTTCTCACCCCCGAAACTCCGCCTATCAGCGCAAAACTTTTCGTGTCGGCGCAGGAAGGCGACGCGGTTATCAGCGGAGACAGAATGCTGTTCGGCGGGTCGGTTGCCACCTTGCAACCGCTTTCGGGTCCCAACAACCCCGAAACCAACTTCTTTGCGTCGCAAATCAACAACTCCACAGGGATTGTCGATACAAGCGGAACATTCGGCACGCGTAACGCTTCGGCGCAAACGGGTCTTAACACCACGGCATGCAGGCAAGGCTGGGACATTACCGCCGTCGACCTTTCCTCTCTCATACAGACTTCGCAGACTTCCGCCGCAATCAGAATGACGACGTCGGGCGACCTCTATCTCGTCAACGGTCTTGCCGTTCAAATCGACAGCAAAGGCGCAAACGTTAACGTCGTAAAATCCGCAGACCGTACTTTCGTTTCGCTTGGCGGAGAGGTGGAATATACGCTTACCGTTTCCAATTCGGGGAGCGCGGACGCGACAAACGTCATTGTTTCCGACCCTTTGCCCGCGGGGCTCACTCTCGTTGCGGGAAGCGTTACACTCGACGGCGCGCCTTATGCGGGAGGATTGCCCGTAAGCATACCCACGATTGCCGCAGGTGCGACCGCGACCGTAACTTTCCGTGCGAAATCGTCGTCGTTGCCCGCTGTCAATCCGACCGTCAACCGTGCGACCGCGGACTACTCGTTCTCTCCGTTCACGGGTATAACCGTTTCGGCGTCCACAGAGTCAAATCCCGTAAACGTACAGATAATTTACAACAACCTTATTGTGACAAAAGACGTCGACAAAACCTATGCCGTAAAAGGTGACGAACTGACATATTTCTCCGTTGTGACCAACGGCGGCAACGTCGACGTTCAGAATGCGGTATTCAACGACAGCGCCCCTGCGGGCACTACGTTCGTGCCCGACAGCGTGATACTGAACGGAGTTCCGCTCGCGGGTGCAGACCCCGCGGCCGGAATACCCCTCGGCGATATACCCGTCGGCGGTACGGAAACCGTGTCTTTCCGCGTGACTATAAACTGAAAAGGAGAATGACTATGATAATAACCAACACGTCCAACGTAAATTACCAATACACCCTTCCCGACCAGAGCACCGTACCCGCTCAAAGCGTCAGCAACGAGGTGCAGACCGAAAACCTCACCGACGCGGTGGTCAAACTCAAATCCACGGCGTCGGCGTTTTTGCAGGAAGGACAGCAAGCGCTACAGACCATCACGCTGACCAACAACTCCGCCGTCAAACTCACCAATATGACGCTTGCGGACTTTATGTCGGCGGACGCGACGCACGTTGCGGGAAGCGTAACCGTAAACGGCGTATCGCAACCTTCTTACGACGTCAAGGCGGGCATATCTCTTCCCGACCTCAACCCCACGGAAAGCACGGTTATAACCTATCTTATTCTCGCGGGTGCGATAACCGCCGCCGCCAAGATAACCAACGACGCGGCAGTGAACTACTCCGTCATTGACCCCGTACGCGGAAACGTGGACTTTGCGGAACGCACCAACCTTGTCACCATTCCCGTGGTACAGAACGCAATGACGGTGCAAAAAGAGGTCGACAAAACTTACGCCGTAAAAGGCGACGAACTGAACTACACTTCCGTCATCACCAACACGGGAACTCTTGCGCAAACAAACCTTGTTTTCAAGGACGCAATACCCGCGGGAACCACCTTCGTACCCGACAGCGTAAAGCTCGACTATATCGCGCAACCCGGACTCAACCCCGAAACGGGTTTTGCGGTCAAGAACCTCAATCCCGGCGAAAGCACCGTTGTCGAGTTCACCGTAAAGGTCAACTGAAAGGAGGCATTATGAAAACCATAACCAACGTTTCGGAAGTATATCTGTCGTCGGGCGGCGACCCTATCGCAAGAAGCAATCCCGTTGTTACGTCGGTATCCGCGCCCGTCATAACGCCTTACGTACGTCCCGACAACTGCGTGTCTGCCTGCTGTTGCGGCGACGGTTGCGGTCCCGCCTGCGCCTGTGCTCTGCTTGCCTGTCTTTGCGCAGGGTTGTGCGGCAGAAACTCCTGCAACCGCAACTGCTGTAACGGTCGGTGCTTTCCTTGTCACGGGTGCAACACCTGTCCCGTGGTCACGGCGTTCTACGGAAGAGGCTGCGGCTGTCGCGGCTATTCCTGCTACTATCCGTACTACTGCTGAACCCGCCGCCGCAAATTCTCTCCGTCGCCTTTCTCATGTTATGTACAGCGGATTTTCCTTTTCCGAAACAAAGCAAGTGCCGCGTCTGCGGCACTTGCACATTAATTAGTTTTATCACTGTGTCCACCCTGTACCCGATTATTTACCGCAAGGCGGATGTCCCGAACCGCGCCGATTGTCATTGTCGCAATCAAAGTCCGAGTGTGACTTTCACCGCGGCGTCAATTCCTATAAGTTGAGTGTCCGAATGATTGGCACCTTCGGGAATGTCGAATACGCTGTTCAATCCTTCTATGCCGAGCGACAGCAGGTGTTCGTGTTGTTCGAGTTGTTCGTCGTTAGCGGGCGGATTGACTTCTCCGCCCCAGATTCTTACAACGTTAACGGGTGAATACGTTTTGCCTCCGAAGTCGGCGACTGCTTGTTCAAACTCGGGCAACCTGCGATTGTAGTATTGCAGATATCCGTTGTCGACAATTACAAAGTTCGTAAACGCGTTATTCTCACCTTTCGCAGGGTCGTATTGCGTGAGAAAATAAGCCGCAAGGCCGCCGCCCAGCGAATGCCCGAGAATCGTGCTGTCGAGAGGGTCTGTCGAATACGCCGCCCTGATGTCGGGCACGAGTCTGTCCGAAATGAACGACGTGTACTCCGCACCGCGTTTGGTATCTCCGCCGAAAACCGTACCCGGCATATACCCGGGTTCCGTGTCATCGGCAAAACAGAAATCACGCCACCTGCCGCGCAGATGTTCTGTATCCTGCCAAACAATACCGCCGCGCGCAAACGACGGATTGAGATAGCCGTACCCGATACCCACCACAATACAATCACCGTCGCCCCGTGCGCAAGCCTGCGAAGCCGCACCCGCCGTAGCCTCGAACAAATTATCGCCGTCGAGAACGTAAATGACGGGATATTTACCGTTTTCGTCGTAACCTTCGGGCAACCAGATGTCAACCACGATTTTTTGGTCAATGTCGTAGTTGTCACGCATAAACGACCGCGAATAAACTTTTCTCGTCACCTCTCCGCAACATATTTCTTCTCCTTTGAGAGGCGCTGCAAGCGCACCGACCGCGCCGAAAACCGCAGCGGAAAGCACAACGAAAATCACACACCCCGCAATCGCGCCTTTTGCGGCAAGCCGCGCTTTTCTGCTTGCCACAAGGGGAATTATCACTATCGGAATGAGAAGAAGCGGAACGCATTCCGCAAACACATCAAAGAAAAACCCGAACGCGAGATACATCGCCACCGTAAAAATCACGACGCATACACTGAACACAATTTTCAACGTTTTTTGCTTTTTGCTCTCCTGTTCGGTGCACTTTTGCTCTTTTGGTTTTCTTGCGCCTTTTTCGTACTTTTCGAAACCAGCCATATCTGCCTCCTGCCGAAATCATACCGCCGGCACATGGAAAAATACAGAAATAGGCGGTTGCAACACGCCTCGCAACCGACGGTTGCGCGGGAAATAACGGCGGACTGCTGTCCGCCGTTGAATTCGATGACGTTTTGATTTATAATAATTGCGCACGGAGGTATTATGTCGGTTTCCATTTCCGAAAGCTTAACCCGCTTCCGCAAAGCTGCGGGACTGACGCAGGAACAACTTGCCGAAAAACTTTTCGTCACACGGCAAGCCGTTTCCAAATGGGAACGCGGAGAAAGTCAACCCGACCTCGACACCGTTGCGGCACTTGCGGAACTGTACGGCGTAACCGTCGACGAACTTCTGACGTCCAAAACCGACGTCCCCGAAAAAGTCGCCGTATCGGACCTGCCCGACACGAACGAACTCAAACGCGTTCAAAGAAAAAAACTTGCCCGCTCAATGATAGTCTTCGGACTGTTTGAAGCCGCGGTTGTTTGTCTTGCGACAGGCGTCATTTTCACGTCGCTTGTTCAGTATTCGCCCGACGTATGGATAATCTGGCTTGCCCTGCCCGTCCTCGTGCCGCTTGTATTCGGAATTAGATTTTACGGCGTTTTCGGCAAAAAATGGTTTTTATACTTCGTAAACGTACCGATAATATGCCTGATTGTGTTTGAAGTGTGTATAACACTCGACCAGAACAACCACGGCGCGTGGCTGTGTTTCCTGTTCATTCCGCTCTACTACGCCGCCGCCGTTGTCGTCACACTGACCTCGGGAAAGAACAAAACCAAAGACTGACTTCCTTTCACTTTGCGGAAAACAGGCGACGGTTTCCCCGCATTTTCGCATAGATTTAATTGACTTTTTTGCTCCCATTTTACGCCCACAATACCCCATCGAAATCATCCGCTCTTGAAATTTCCGCAGGTTGTGATAATATTTATATATACGGCTGTGTCGCGGGCGGCTTTGCGCCTGCACATGTCAACGGGGGAAATATGGCATATATCATCGACAAGGAAAAGTGCGTAGGTTGCGGCTACTGCAAATTTTTGTGTTTGCTAGGAGCCGTTGAAGAACGACGGGAAAACGACCGCGATTATTACGAAATAGCCGCGGACAAGTGCGCGGGTTGCGGACAGTGCGCGGATGGCTGTCTGGTCGGCTGTATCTATCCCGCGGAAGGACAACGCAAAATCAAACGCGTTTACATCGACAAGGAAAAGTGCATCGGTTGCACTCTCTGCAAACGCGGCTGCCCTGCCGACGCTATTGACGGAGTAGTCAAACAACCTTTCGAAATCCGCGAAAACTTGTGCATAAAATGCGGCGTTTGCGCGGAAAAATGCAAGAAGGGCGCCGTTGTCGTGGAATACTGACAGCATGCGTTAACTCTTTATTATCCGACGTATGACAACGCTATCAGAATAAACGATAACCATCGTCGATAAATTCCTTATCGTCCAAAGTTGGTTATTGTAGATTTCAGAACAAAAAAACCGCGACATTTGTCGCGGTTTTTATCGTTTTGACAATTCAACTTTCCCTTATTTTCTGTTTTGTCTTTTGGATTGTTGCGGTTTCAACATTTGTACTGCCGCAATCAAACACCATTGCCGTGCAGGTATATTTATTGTTGGTGCGCCTTGTTTGATTTGTAAGTGTCGGCTTTTCGTTATGCCTGCGGCAGATTGAGCACCGCAAACATCAATGCGTCGTTGTAGTTGACTTTGCCGACTTCGGCAAGCACGTACAGGTTGCCGTTTGAGTCCGAAGTCAGGCAGGAATATCCCGACGCTCCGTTGTAGAGTCCGTATGTCTGCCAGCTTTCGCCGCGGTCGGTGCTCACTCCGACGGTGAGATTTACGCGGGTGTCGAAAGAGTCGGGGTAACTCATTACGAGCGCGCCCGATTGAGTGACCGTCAAAGAACTCATACAAATCGGGCTTCTGAGTGTGGTATCTTCGGTTTTGCGGTACCACGTCTGCCCGCCGTCGCACGAATACGAAAGACGCTGATACTGTTCAGGGTGAATGGCACTGCAACCCGTCATATCCCTGACAACCATAACCAGTTCTCCGTCGGGAAGTTCCGCGGCTTCGCACTCGTTGCCCGTACCCGCGCTTTCGCCTACGTTCCAGTTTGCGCCGTGGTCGTCACTGTACAGCACAAAGGACTCCCCGCCGCTGGACGCAGGTATAATCAATCTGCCTTTATGTTCGCCGTTTTCGAGCTGTATGCTCTTGCCCGGGCCTATCATAAGCGTATGTTGTCTGACACCGTCCGCACCACCCGAACCGCCGTCGGTTTTCTCAAAACTGATGTTTATCGGCTCTTCGTTGAGAGTTAAAACCGCGTTTTGGTCGACTGTGTACCTTGCAACAAACGTCTGGTAGTCGTATTTGTCTGCTTTTGTCGCCGACATATAAGGGAACACAACCAGTCCCGTTTCACGGTCGAGAACGGGAGTCGGGTTGCCGTATTTGCCGACTTCGTCGTCATAGGACAACAACACGCGGAGTTCGCTCCACGTCTTGCCGCCGTCTGCGGAGGTTTTGTAAACCAGGTCTATACTGCCCGTATCGTGGGCGGAGTTCACTCTGCCTTCCGCGGAAGCAAGAAGAACGTCGCGCTCGAATTCCGTTCCGTATTTCTCGTTGAGAACGTCTTTGTCAAGGGTGACGAGCGACGGAATTCTGAACGTCGCATATCCGTCTTCTCCGTTTGCGAAAAGGAACGTCCTGTCGGTCATTACTTCGTCGTTGAAATCGCGGAAACCCTGCGCGTTGAACCAGATTACTCCGACCAGCATTGCCACAATCAGCAACACGCAGACTACGAGCGTCATTACGTGTCTTTTGCCGAATATTTGCATTGCCGCGCCCGCCAGCATAATCACGCTTGCCGCGATAAGTATTATGCAGGTTGCCGTGTTGAGCATAAGCGGTTGCACAAAGTCGACGACGAGCGAAAACAGTATCAATATTACGAGCATTAAGACCGCCGCCGCAACCGCACCTGCCGATATGCCCGTTGCGACCTTGCCTTCCGTTCTTTTTTTGCGGAACAGCACGTAACCCACGGGCATAATGAGCAACACTATGGCAAATATCACGCTCATTGCCGCCGTACTGAAAAATATGCCCTCGTTCATTCCGAGGAACATTCCTATGCCCGCGATGAGAAGAAGGTATCCGATTGCGACAATAATGTCCGCCGCAAGGTTGATTTTATCGGTTCGGGTCAAAACTCTGTTTTCTTTCATATCCCCACCTTTTTCCGAATATGTTTTCTTCCCGACAATTATAAACGATGACGGCAAACTTATCAAGCGCGGCGGGCATTGTCGTGCGCACGCGCGCCGTCGCCGAATGACAAATATTAAAATGCAAAAAATATTTACACACAAGATATGCCCGCAATCAATATTGTTACGCGTATATGCGCGTGAAGATATACGCGTTTTATATGCTCATACCGCTCGGTTAGATAGCCGAATTCGCACGCTCAACGCATAAAACCGTGCGTTTTATGCAAAATGTCAATTTTCGACATAACCACAATATATAGTGGTCGGCATAAAAAAATAATTCAAAATGTTCCGTTTTTTGGCTTGACAGCCATGTGAGGCGCATATATAATGGAGAGGCAAATTATCCAGGGAGGAAAACCCATAATGTTAAACGTGAAAAAGAGAGACGGAAGTATCGTGCCTTTCAATCTGAGCAAAATCAAGATTGCCATTGAAAAGGCTTTCGCTGCCGTCGGCAAGAACTACAACGACGATATCATCGACATGCTCGCTCTGCGCGTAACCGCTGACTTCAACAGCAAGCTCCAAGGCGACGTCGTTACCGTCGAAGACATTCAGGACTCCGTCGAAGTCGTGCTCATTCAGGCAAGTTACGTCGAAGTTTCCAAGGCGTACATCCTTTACAGAAAACAGCACGAAAAATTGAGGAACGTCGGCTCCACGATGCTCGACTACAAGAACACCGTCAACAACTACCTCAAAATCAACGACTGGCGCGTAAAAGAAAACTCCACCGTTACCTACTCTGTCGGCGGTCTTATTCTCAGCAACTCCGGCGCTATCACCGCCAACTACTGGCTGTCTGAAATTTACGACGAAGAAATCGGCAACGCGCACCGCAACGCCGAAATCCATATCCACGACCTCAGTATGCTCACCGGCTACTGCGCAGGTTGGTCGCTCAAACAACTCATAGTCGAAGGACTCGGCGGCATTCCCGGCAAAATCACGTCGTCCCCCGCGTCGCACCTCTCCACTCTCTGCAACCAGATGGTCAACTTCCTCGGCATTATGCAGAACGAATGGGCGGGCGCCCAGGCGTTCTCCTCTTTCGACACATACCTTGCTCCTTTCGTCAAGGTCGACAACCTCTCCTATAAAGAGGTCAAACAGTGCCTGCAATCTTTCATCTACGGCGTGAACACTCCTTCCCGCTGGGGCACGCAGGCGCCTTTCACCAACATCACTCTGGACTGGGTTGTCCCGGGCGACCTCGCGGAACTCCCCGCGCTCGTCGGCGGCAAGGAAATGGATTTCAAATACAAGGACTGCCAGAAAGAAATGGCGATGGTCAACAAGGCGTTCATCGAAATCATGATAGAAGGCGACGCCAACGGCAGAGGATTCCAGTATCCTATCCCCACCTACTCCATCACCTCCAACTTCGACTGGTCGGAAACCGAAAACAATCGTCTGCTGTTCGAGATGACCGCAAAATACGGCACTCCTTATTTCAGCAACTACATCAACAGCGACATGGAACCCAGCGACGTCAGAAGTATGTGCTGCCGTCTGCGTCTCGACCTCAGAGAACTGCGTAAGAAAGCCGGCGGTTTCTTCGGAAGCGGCGAATCCACGGGTTCGGTCGGCGTCGTCACCATCAATATGCCCAGAATCGCGTACGAGGCAAGAACGGAAGGCGAATACTTCCAGAACCTCGAACGCCTCATGAACATTGCGGCACGCAGCCTGAAAATCAAACGTAACGTCATCACCAAACTGATGGACGAAGGACTCTATCCTTACACCAAACGTTATCTCGGCACCTTCAACAACCACTTCTCCACCATCGGTCTTGTCGGTATGAACGAAGCTTGCCTCAACGCAAGATGGATAGGCAAAGACCTTACCCACAAAGAAGCGCAGGAATTCACCAAGAAGACGCTGAACTTCATGCGCAACAAGCTGTCCGACTATCAGGAAGAATACGGCGACCTCTACAACCTCGAAGCTACGCCCGCAGAGTCCACCTCTTACAGACTGGCGAAGCACGACAAAGAGAAGTACCCCAACATCATCACGGCGTCCATGGGCAAAGGCGAAAACGCAACGCCTTACTACACCAACAGCTCTCACCTGCCGGTTGACTACACTTCCGACATCTTCGACGCTCTCGACATTCAGGACGAACTGCAGACACTGTACACCTCGGGCACCGTGTTCCACGCCTTCCTCGGTCAGAAACTGGAAAGCTGGCAAGCCGCGGCAAACCTCGTCAAGAAAATCGCAGAGAACTACAAACTGCCTTACTACACGCTGTCCCCGACCTACTCCATCTGTGCGGAACACGGCTATCTCGAAGGCGAACAGTACACCTGCCCCATCTGCGGCAAGAAAGCGGAAGTTTACAGCCGTATAACGGGTTACTACCGTCCCGTCCAGAACTGGAACGACGGCAAACTGGAAGAGTTCAGAGAAAGAAAGACCTACGACATCGCAAACTCCAAACTGAAAAAGAAACCCGTCTGCGACAAGGACGCGTTCGAAGTCAAACCCAAAGCGGACGAAGCCAAGAAAATCGAAGGTCCCGTGATTTTCACGACCAAGACCTGCCCCAACTGCAAACTTGCAAAGTCGATGTTGGATAAAGCGGGCATCGCCTATACGGTTGTCGATGCCGAAGACGAAAAAGACGTGACGGTGAGTTACGGCGTCAAGAAAGCGCCCACCCTGCTCGTCCCCAACGGAAACGGCTACGACGTCTATGACAACGCGAGCAAAATCAAGAAATTCATAGAAACCGTTGCCGCAAACGCATAACACAATCCGAACGGACGGGGTATGTCGGCGACATACCCCGTTTGAATGTTTAAGGACTCTTGCCCGTCGGACAATTCAGACAACGCGGAGCACAAACCCTGCCGCCGCGCTTTCAAATCCGACGTCGAGACAACAGTCTTAACCGCAAAAGCAAGTCGTATAAGAGGAGTAATTATGGTAGATATTATATTCATCGGAGCAGGTCCTGCGGGAATGACCGCCGCACTCAACTGTCTGCGTTACGGCAAAAGCGTTCTCGTGCTGGAATCCGAAAACTTCGGCGGACAAATAGCTTTTTCGCCCCGCGTGGAAAACTTCCCCACCGTCCAGCAGGCGACAGGCAGCGAACTCATGGACAAACTATATGAACAGATTCTTGCATGGGGCGCGCAGGTCGAACTCGAAAAGGCGGAGAAAATAGAAAAAACTTCTTTCGGGTTCAAGGTGGTCACCGACTACGGCGAACACGAATGCCTGTCCGTCATCATCGCGTCGGGCGTCAAACACCGTGAAATCGGCGTACCCCGCGAAGAAGAACTGGTCGGCAACGGCGTGAGTTACTGCGCGCTGTGCGACGGAGCGTTTTACAAAGACGAAGACGTTGCGGTTATCGGCGACGCCAACACCGCTCTGCAATATGCGCTTTTGCTCGCGGGCTACTGCAAAACCGTACACGTCTGCACTCTGTTCGACAAGTTCTTCGGCGACAAAGCCCTTGTTGACAGAATACTCGAAAAACAGAAAGACAATATCCGCGTCTACCACAACATCAACCTTAAAGCCTTCTGCGGAGAAGACGAACTCACGGGTCTCGATTTCGAAAACACGGTGAGCGGAAAAGATTTCCACCTCGACTGCAAAGCGGCGTTTATATGCGTGGGACAAATCCCCAACAACGGAGCCTTTGCCGACATAGTCGAACTCGACCGCAACGGATACATAGTCGCAGGCGAAGACTGCCTGACATCCTGCCCCGGCATATTTGTCGCGGGCGACTGCCGCACCAAAAAAGTGCGTCAGCTTGTCACGGCGTCGGCTGACGGCTCGGTGTCCGCACTCGCGGCGTGCAACTACGTCGACTCTTTGGGTTGACCTATCGTAAACCATCGGGCAAGTCGAAAAACGCAAAACCATCTAAAACCGATAAATCGCAAAAGCCGAGGTTAAACCTCGGTTTTTGCTCCGATTAACACCGCTTTACGCGAATAAAGCAAAGATACCGTAAGGAGAAAGATGTTTATCTGCGGAACGGAAAACGTGTCACTTGTGGACTACAACGAAAAAATAGCAACCGTGGTTTTTACCGCGGGCTGCAATATGCGCTGCCCTTTTTGCCATAATGCGGAACTCGTGCTTTGCTCCGACAAAGATTACCGCATCGACAAAAAAGAGGTGTTCGACTTCCTCGAAAAACGAAAATCCCTGATTGACGCCGTTGTCGTTTCGGGCGGCGAACCCACGCTGCAAAAAGACCTTGCACGGTTTATTGCCGACATCAAAGCAACGGGACGCGCCGTAAAACTCGACACCAACGGACTCCGACCCGAAGTGTTGGAAAAACTCTTTGCCGACAATCTGCTCGACTACGTCGCAATGGACATCAAGAACAGCAGGCAGAAGTATTCGCTGACCGCGGGCGTCAACATAGATACCGACATCATTATGCGCAGTATCAAACTGATTGAAGACAATGCCCCCGACTACGAGTTCCGCACAACCGTAATCAAGGAATTCCACACCGAGGAGGACTTTGAGGACATAGCCGAAATGCTGGCGGGCGCAAAACGCTACTATATTCAAAAGTACAAGGACGCCGACACATGTTTCCAACACGGTTTCCATGCGCCCGACTACGACGCCGCCGTCCGTTTCAAGGACATCGTTTCCCGCACCGTTAAATCCGTTCACCTCCGCGGATTTTAACCCGCATGCCTTTCGGATACACTTTCGACAAAGGAACATCCTTGGCACCACTACAACCCGAATTGCGGTAAAAACAAATCCAAACTACATCAACCACAAAACAAAATTCCCCGTGTTTGCGGGGATTTTGTTGTAGGATTTCATTGTAGGATTGTAAAGTTGCGTTTTGATAAATTTTTAATGTAGAATTGCCGATACATTGTCGCGCGCTTGCGGCGGACAAAAATCATTGTCTGGCTTTTTCTTCTGCTTTGCGCTTTTCAAGTTCGGCAAGGAATTCGTCTTCGTCAAAAGGTATAGTCACTTCCTTGCCCGTCCATGCCGCAAGGTGAATTGCATTGGAGAAAGTAAGCCCGATTATGCCCTCTTTGCCCGGTGCGATGAATTTGTCCGTTTTGCCGAGAAGATAATCCGTATAGTTGCGGATTATGCCGAGGTGCTGCGGAGGACGTTTAGTGAATGCAAGATATTCGCCTATTCCGCGGTAGGTCGTCTTTTTGACGGGCGGTTTGCCCATGAAGACCGTGTTCGTGCGACTGAATTCGGGTTCGGGAACGGTGTTTGCATAGTAAACAAGTTTGCCGCCTTCGATGACGATTTTTCCGCCGTCGCCCGTTATTTCGAGTCGGTTTGTGCCGGGTGCGTCGTGCGTGGACGTGATGAAAACTCCCGTTGCGCCGTTTTCGAATTTGCACTGCACGGTCACGTCGTTTTCAACCGATATATCCCTTCCCCGCGTGGACGCCGTTGCGATTACGGATTTCGGAAGTCCCGCAATCCAAGTGAACAGGTCGAGTTGGTGAGGACACTGGTTGAGCAGAACGCCGCCGCCTTCGCCCCACCACGTTCCGCGCCAACCGCCCTGGTCGTAATAAGCCTTCGGACGGTACCAGTTGGTGATTATCCATACAATGCGTTTGAGCGAACCGAACTGTTTGCTGGACACTATTTCCTTTGCCTTGACGTAAAGCGGGTTTGTGCGCTGATTGAACATCATACCGAACAGCAAGTCGGGGTGTTCTTCCGCCGCGCGGTTCATTTCACGCACCTGACGGGTGTAAACGCCTGCGGGTTTGTCGCACAACACGTTGAGCCCTGCGGCAAACGCCGCTTCGGCTATTTCGGGGTGGAAATAGTGCGGAGTCTCCACCATGACAACGTCAATTAGCCCCGACGCGAACATTTTTTTGTAATCGTCGAAGACTTCCACGCCTTTCAGATTTTCGCGTGCGTATTTGCGTCTGTCTTCGGCAATGTCACAGACCGCGGTCAGCCGTGCGCCTTTAAGCAGTCCGCCGAGTTTGGTAAACATTTTGGCATAGGTCGTACCTTGTTTGCCTATACCCACTATTCCGAACCTTACTTCTTTCTTATTCATATTTCACCCCTGCATCATCGAGAATTTTCACGAGATTTTCGTGTTGTTTGACGTACACTTCCTGTCTGCCGACCGCCTTGAACGCGGCAACGCCCATATGCGCATCAATCTGTCTGTAAACACGGCGCAACGTTCTGACTTTGCCGACGGGCGGCAACAGATAAACGGGTATCTTCATAAGCGCGTATTTGAAAGTATGCGGTTCGAGAGTGAGAAATCCGTCGTAACCGCGTTTTGCAAGGTCGAACAGAATGTCGCGGATATGTCCCTGCCCGCTACCGAGCGGAACTTCAACGCCGTCCGTGCAATCTTTCATATGATAGTAAACCGTGCGATCGCGCTGTGCAAGATAGGCTTTCCACGGGTCGCACCCGCACTGTATGAAGTTGCTTGCGTCGTAACAGAGTTGGAAATCGGGGTCGTCGATGGCTTCGTACAACGCGGCAACTCTTTCCGGCACGTCGCCGAAAATGTGTTTTTCGTTTTCGTGAATGAGTTTGACACCGCTTCCCCGCACCACTTCGAGGAAACCTCTGAGCTTTCCGACGACGATGGGAAACGCTTGTTCGCAATCGCAATCGGGTTTGACGAAAAACGAAAAAATTCTTATATACTTACACCCGACGGACTGCGCTATTTTGACAAGTTCTTTAAGCTGTGCAAGTTGCTTGCGGTAACCGTCTTCGTCGTCGATTGCCACCTTGCCTATCGGCGAACCTATACTGCTGAAAGATATACCGTTTTGTACCAGAACGGGTTTCACTTCCCTTTCGAATTCTTCCGCCGTATAATCGGCAATATTTTTGCCGTTTACTCCGCGCGGGCACATAAAGTGCCTGTTCAGGTCGTGTAAAAGTCCGATTTGGACATCCAGTTTGGACGACACTTCGTCGGTAAATCCGCTGATTTTCATTTTGCAACCTCCTTGTTATCTGTATCGGCGGCGCATTCAGCGTGCGCCTTTGCCGCAATTTCCTCTTCCCTTTTTTCGTTGAGCAACGCCTTGTATTCTTCGGCGTCGAAAGGTATTTTCGCTTTCTTTCCCGTCCAGCCGCCGGCGTATACGGCGTTAATTATTTCAACGGACGCAAGCCCGTCTTCTATCGGCGAAATCAACTTTTGTCTGCCCGCAATCGCCGCCGCAAAATTGACGAGTATATTCTTTTGCTGTCCGCCTTTCAGAATTCCGAGCGCAAAACCCGCCTTGTGGCCGTAACGGAGTTTGTAACCGCCCGTACGTCCGTAACCTTTCACGGTTTCGGCGTTGACTTCGCGTTCGTCCTTGCGGAACATTTCCACCGTCATTCGCAGATTTTCTATTACGATTTTTCCGTGCGTGCCGATAATCTCGAACCTGTCCGTTCCGTGCAGTTCGTGAGTGCTTGCAAAGAAAGCGCACCTTACGTCGCGGCCGTATCCGAACACAGCCGTAACGTCGTTTTCCGTGAAAATGTCGCGGCCTTTGGTGAACATTTCCGCGCTCACCGTATCGGGCATTCCGAGCACCCATTGCATTATGTCGAGTTGATGAACGCATTGGTTTATCAGCGTGCCGCCGCCTTCGCCGCATATGCTTGCGCGCCAGCCGCCCTGATTGTAGTAAGCCTGCGAACGGTACCAGCCCGTCACCACAAACTGCGCCCGCTGAATTTCGCCGAGTTTCCCCGACCGGACAAGCCTTCGTGCCCGTTTGTACAAAGGATTTGTCCTTTGATTGAGCATAACCGCAGCAACGGTTTTCGGATTGCGTTTTGAGGCGTCAATCACTCTGCGCGCGTCCGCCGCCGTGACGGAAAGGGGTTTTTCGACAAGAACGTGAACGCCTTTTTCAAGGCAGGCGACAGCAATATCCGCGTGCGCGTAATGTGGAGTCGCGATGACAACCGCCTCGACTTTGCCGTCTGCAAGCAACGCTTCGACGTCGGCAAACCGTTTGGCTCGCGGAAATCTTTTTGCCGCCTTTGCAAGCGCCGAGGGGTCGGTGTCGCATACTGCGTACAGCCGCGCACCTCTGACTCTCCTGAAATACAGGTTCATAGCGTGCACCGTTCCCATTCTTCCAACGCCTATTACTGCGAAATTCGTCACTTTTTCCTCCTATCGTTGCGGCAAAGACAACTTTCTCTGCCCGCAAATTCAGTATAACACGTTTTCACCGTCGTTCGATTTCTTCCATGCTTTGCCGTCGTTTTTCGGAATACCGTCAGTCGCAAACGTGCAGACCGCTTCCGAAAGACGCCGCGATACTTCTCTGTCGTCGGACGTAAACGGTCGCCAACATCTGTCAAGCGAACCAAAAACGTACCACAAGTCGCAGGAATGCCATGCGCCTTTCTTCCCGTCTCCTGCGGGAACGTGATTGAAACGATAACTCCAACAGTCGGCAGTCGAACGCCGTGCGTACTCTCTTTCCGCGCGACGCAACAAGCCCGGTACTATGTCGTTGGCGGTTGTCCCGAACATTACGGGAAGTTGTTCGGTTTCCGAAAAGCGTCGGTAATTTTCTTTTTTCGCAATTTCCCCGTCGAAACACGGGAACGTCGCAACCGTGGCAAGCAAACTGCCTGCGGACGCTTTTTGCCAAGCGTCGAAAAGTTCGCGTGCAGACAAATCCTTGAGTCCCGCAAACCCGCTTACTTCCGCAGCTTTAACCACTTTGCGCGAAAACCTCTCCGTGTACTTTGCGTCGTGCGGAGCAAAAATTCCGTGCAGGAACCCTCCCCCGCTCATCATAACCGCGCGCTTTACCTTCGCTTTGAATTCGTCGCAAAGCACAAGCACCTGAACGGACATTGCGCCTGCGCTCTGCCCCATAAGCGTTATGTTGGACGGGTCGCCTCCGAATGCGGCTATGTTTCTGCTCACCCATTCGACCGCGGCTTTCTGGTCGTGTAGTGCAAGGTTAAACGGCGTTCCGCCGTCGGAAAGAAAACCGAATGCGCCCAGCCTGTAATTGACCGTGACAAGCACTACGCCTCTTTTGCAGAACTCTTCTCCGTCGAACGGAAGTTCGTCGGAACTGCCTTTGACAAACGAGCCTCCGTGCACAAAAATCGCTACAGGGTGGTTTTCGCCCGTCAAAGGCGCATAGACGTTGAGGCACAGACAGTTTTCACCGTATCTGAAATCAACGCCTTTTCTGAACTCGCGGTGATAGAACGGAGCGTAAACGCTTTCGTTGTAATACGTTCTTTTCTGCGGACAGCATTCACCAAATTCGGTGGCATTGAAAACACCGTCCCACGACGTCGTTTCGGGTAGACCGAACCGTTCTGCGCGTGCGTACGGAATCCCCGCAAACACGCGCATACCGCGTTCGGTTGTACCCCCTATCTTACCGTTTTCCGTATTTACAAATACGTACTCCACAGTCCACCTGCTTTTGGATTTTGATTTTATTTTTCCTCGTCGTCGGCGTTCGTCGCGACGTTGACCGCATCGTCTTTTTCGTCGCTGTCCGAACCGTCGACGGGAGTTGCCACCATTTCGACGCCTATATCGTCACGGAATTCTGGGGCGTCGCTGATGCCGATGTCACCGGTGATTTTGTGACCCTGTATGCCGATTTCGCCCGCTTCGTAATGCAGTCGCAGTATTTCTTCCTTTTCAACCTGCAACTCTTTGACGCGTTTCTTGGAAAGCGGACACCATATGAACAGTATGACCGCCATTATGCCGAACAGCACGGCGGGGATTATTGTTGCCATATCGTACATCGTGCTGAGCGTTTCCGCCGTCTGAACGGAACCCGCCGCGGTTTTGTAGTTCATTGCCAGCAACGCACCGTTGACTGCCACTGCGGCGATAACCTGACCCAGTTTGCGGAAGAACATGAACACGGAATACGACGTGCCGTCCTCGCGCATTTTGGATTTGACCTCGACGTCGTCGATTGCGTCGGTTGCAAGCGACCACACCTGCAGAATGATGAACGCCTGACCGCAACCGCTGAAAAAGCACAGAATAAGGAAGAGCCACCATGCCGACGGCATAAGGCTTTTCGTTGCGAACATAAGCAGGTTCGCAGCCGCCGAAAGAGCTATGCCTACCGCGCATATTTCGCGTTTGCCGAACTTGCGCACGAGTTTGGGCGTGAAGAACATCAGTATCGCCATAGGCGCGTATGTGCAGACGGTGGACACAGTGTTCATCCAGTTCTTTCCGAAAAAGTCGTCGAAAAGGTAAAGATAATAGCTCGACGTGAACATCTGCGACGCCAGAAGCAACATAGACGCGCAGCTCACGGAAACGAAAGCACGGTTTTTGAGCAACGTCTTTATTATGCGGAAGGTTTCGCCCTTGGAACGTCTTATCGCGGGTGCGGTGTTGACTCTTTCCTTGTTGAAGCGGAAAGCAATCATCAACATAAGGAAAGACACGAGCGCAAGCACTATAACGCCGATAAGAACGGGCGTATACTGCATGTCCTGAATTATGTTGCCGTCTTCGCCGATTACGGGTGCCCCGTTCTGCATGCGGTCCGCATAGCAGAAAGACGCGATGAGTATGACGGGGAGGCTTCCGACGCCTGCGCCTACCGACCTGAAAACGGAAAGTTTGGTGCGTTCTTTATCGTCGGTCGTCACGACGGAAGCGAGCGAACCGTAAGGTATCTGCAACGCCGTATAGCACATTCCGAACAGTACGTACGTCACGGTAGCGTAGACTTCCATTCCGACCGAACCTTCTTCTATGCCGGGCCATTTGACGAACATCAGAATGGACGCCAGCGTAAGCGGAACGGACGCGTACAGGAACCACGGGCGGTATCTGCCCCAACGGCTGACCTTTATGGTGTCGGCAATACGTCCCATAATGGGGTCGTTGATTGCGTCCCATATTCTCGCGCCAACCATCATAAGCATGATGAACAGCGGTCCCAGTCCGAAGATGTCGGTGTAGAACTTCTGCAAAAGCGAAGTCACCAGACCGAACACCAGACAACACGCGGTATCGCCGAGCGCATACGCCACGTAATCGGGAAGTTTGAGTCCCGACGAACGCGCGATGTAACTTTGCTGTCCGCTCTCGTCGAGAGCAACATCGTTAATCGTCTCTTGATTCATAATGTCCCCCTAAGCCGTCTGAGACGGATATTTTTGCGGCAAAGCCGCACGCCCCGAAAGGCTATAATTCAACCGCTGCGAACAATTCCGCAAAACGGCTGTCTTTTCTGTAAAACGCAACGGGCTTTCCGAGCGGCGCGTCGAACTCTTTACGTACTCCCCCACCGACTTTTTCCCCGTCGAAAAATCTTATCCACTCTCCATCGGGCAAAGTTACGGTGCGCGTCTTTGCGCCTTTGGTTATGACGGGCGCGACGAACACGTCCGCCCCGAGAAGATAAGCATAATCCTCCGCATGCGCACCGAAATTCCCGCTTTCGTAAAAATCGGGACGCATTACGGGTACGCCCTCTTCCGCCTCTTTCATGCATTGCGCAATATAAGGTTTAAGCGCGGCGTGCACGCGCGAGAGCGAAATCGTATATTTCAACGCCACGTCGTCGTAAGGCTGAACGTTGACGTCGGGACGTATCGTTTCGTGCGACCGCATAAGCGGCGAAAACGCGTCCATCTCCGTCCATCTGACAAGCAGTTCGGGACTTCGCGCAAGCGACGAAAAACTTATAAATCCGCCGACGTCGCTATGAGCGACAGCCATACCCGAAAATCCGAGATTGAATGTCGCGGGCATAACGCAAGGCATTCCGTAGTCCTTGGTGAAATCTACGTGTTGGTCGCCGTTCCACATCATGGTCGTGTACTTCTGCGCACCGTTGTATCCCGAGCGGGTAAAGAAGAAAATCTCTTTTGCTCGCGGGTGCGACTCGACAGCCTCCCTGTTGATTTTCGCCCAGAGCGTAGGCCACTCGTTGTGCATAGCCGCAGGGTCGCCGTCGTACAGAACGCTGTCGACGGGCAGATATTCTCCGAAGTCCGCCATATACCCGTCCACACCGCGGTCTAGCATATTCTTCTTGATGAGGACTTCCTTGATGAACTCCGCAGTTTCGGGATTGGTAAGATCGAGCATACCCGCGTCGAAAGTCGTGGACTTGACGTGGTATATTTCGCCTGCGGCGTTGCGTATCAGCATATTTTTCGCTGCGCATTCCTCGTACAGTCTGCCGCCGCGCACGAGATACGGATTTATATAAGCCAGAAAATGTACGCCCTCGGCTTTCAATGCGGCAATGTGTTTTTCAAGGTCGGGATACGTGGTTTCGTCGGCTTCCCAGTTCCAGTAAACCTGTTTGCCGACGGCGGTTACTTTTTTGCCGCTCCAATCCTGACTCCACACTCCGGATATTTTAACATCCTGTTTTTTCAGATAAAGTGCCTTTTCGGTCACTCTGTCTATTCCGCCCTGCACCGCAACTATCATTCCGTCGTTCGCCCAGTCGGGGAGATATTCCCTGCACGGCGTATGCGCGTTGAGCGATTTCGAAACCGTGCGGAAGTCTTTGCCCGCCGTATAGAACACCTGCGTCGGGCACTTTTCGAAACGGAACACGGATACGTCGCTACGCGTGAAATCGGCAACGCCGTAACACGACGTGTCAAAACGCAGCGCATACTTTTCGCTGCTCGTGTACGTGCTCATAGGGCTGTATGTTTCGATGTAGGAATGGGGTTTTTCTTTGTACGGCAAAAAGCCGAAAATCGTTTTCTGAACGACGGGCGGAATGACTATGTGTTCGGAGACGAAGTTGACGATTTTTTCTCCTTTCATATTCAGCTGTCTGAACTGTTCGCCGCCGCCGAATATTCCCTCGCCCGCCTGCGCCGCAAAACGCAGTTCCGTGACAAAGTCGGAGTTCGGTTGCAGACGAATGGTGACTCCGCCGAACTCTTCCGCAAACGTAACGACAACTTTTTTGCCGTCGGCGGTTGCAAACGTAAGTTTGTCGTCCGCGCTTTCAACAAGCGCAAACGGCGTTCTTTTTCTTATTTTCTCGGAAATCTTGAAGTTTCCGTGCGAACTGCGATACGCGATTTTGCCCTCTGCCGCCGTTATGAACGGGTTGGCGGAAGTATGCTCGAACACCTTGCGGTCGCCGAAATAAAGCGCGGCGGTGTCAGCCTGTCGTGTCAGTCTCATAATTTTCTCCTTTTGCGTGCTCGCGGATATAGACTGTGTCCGCCCAATCCTTGCGCACGATTTTCCCACCGTTAATTTTGCCTCTCAATGCTATTACCGCGGCTCCCCCGAGCACCAGCACCATTCCTACCCCTTTGAGCCAACCGAACGACTCGTCAAACAACGCAACTCCCGCAATGCAGGTAAGCACGGGAACGAACAGCATATACAGTTTGACAACCCATACGGGGTGACGACGCAGGTTGCGATAATAGAAAACGTATATCAGCGTCTGCGCCAGTCCTCCTCCGAGGATGGCGAATACGTGCCACACTTCGAAGTTCAGTTCTCCGAGCCGTCCGACGTCGCCCGCTATCAGCGAACTCACCGTGAACAGCACCAGAACGACAAAGTTGTTGTAGTACCCGATTACGTCCGAGTCTGCTCCGAACCTGTCCTGTGCCGTCTTTATGACAAACGCGTTGGCGGTGACGGACGCCGCGCTTGCGATGAAAAACAGGTCGTACCAGTTGAACCCCGCCGCACCGAAGTCTATGTCGAGAACCATTATGACTCCGCCGAGCATCGCCGCCGTTGCCAGCCAGTCGGACGCATAAAGTTTTTCACGCAGAAACAACGCCGTTACGACGTTTGCCATAAGAATGTCCGTTTTCAGCAGAACCGTGCCCGTCCCGACCGAACCGTATGCGAACCCTACGTTGGCAAAAGTATCCAGCATATAGCCGAGTACGCCTATCAGCAAAAGGACGAACGCCGTCTTTCCCTGTTTGAAAAGCGCTCCGAACTTGCCGCGTACGATAAGGTACACCGTAAGAAACAGCAACGCTCCCGCGCGCAACAGCATACCCGCAGCAAACGCCGAACCCGTAAAAGCGACAGCCCAGTCCGAGGCGAGATAATATCCCGTCCACGCGACTATCATTCCGACAATGCAAATAATGTCCGCGGCTGTGCCTTTGTCAGTCCTCATGTCCCGTCAGAGTTACGTTTGTACCCGCAACTCCGATTTTTCCTCCGAGTCGTATACCCTTTTCGTTTTCGGGGTGAACGAGCAACCATTTGTTTACTGCGCGCAACGTTCCGCAAATTCCGCCTTGGAGCGGCGCGTTGGTGCCGCGCGGCAAAACTATTGCCGCGGCAAACTTATCGCCCGTCGCAAGCGGCGCAAGGTGCAACGTACCCGCGAACAACTCCACGGCTTCGCCCTTGCGCAGGAACAGCGCGATTGCACGCGCGGAGTCGTAAATGTCGTCGCGTATATCTTTCACGTCGCCCAGTATCAGCACGCAGTCGGTTGCCGCAATCACGACTTCCGAGGACTTGTGCCATTCGACGCCGTTCATCTTTTTTCCGTTGCCGAAACTCCACCCCGCCTGCACGGGAAGCTCCGCAAACACTTCTCTTTCAATCCTGCCGACCGCGGCAAGTCTTTCCAGCTGCCCGTCGCTTGCCGTGTACGAATTGCCGTCGCCGTATTCCAAAGTTTCCGAAAGTTTCAACACTTCTTCCGCATCAACATCGACCGCGCGGAAAAGCGGGCTTTCGTCCTTTGCGGTCAGAACTTTTATGTCGCGGTTGAATTGCAGTTTCATATCGTCTCCGTATCGGTGAGCGCGGCAAATATGCGGAATGCTCTGCCGAAATCTCCGTACACCATGGAAACGTGGTGTGCAAGTCCGTTGAGAATTACTCTGTCCATAACTTCCTGCGCGGGGCGGTCGAACTTGACTTTGGCATACGTACCCGTAAGCAGTTTTTCCATGGGCACGGCTTCGCCCGTTTCGGTGTAAAGTCTGTATTTCCCGTTGACGCTGTCAAGTCTTGCGATTTCCACTCTGCCGCTCTTCATTACAAATCCTGCGGTCACACCTTTTCCGCCCGCGAAGTAAGTGTCGAGCGTCGCTGCGCAACTGCCGTCGCAAAGCGAACGAGGCGCAACTCCGCAGTGCCACATGAGCGCCGTGTTCTCGTCTTCGTTGACCTGCGAAATGTCCGCCATGAACGGAGTATCAGCCCCCGCCGCACGGTGACAAAGCATTGTAAGCGCACAGTCGACGTCGCCTTCGCAGGCAAAAATCATTCCGTCGTCCTGCAACAGCGACATGGACGCGCAAGGCGCAATTCCGAACCCTGCGGCAAACTCCGGCCAGCAACGCACGGCAACGGCGGAAAAGTTCTTTGCCTTGTAAAACGCCTTGAAACTTGCGCAAAGTTCCGCGACTTTCTTTTTCTGAACGTCGGTGACCGCGCTTCCGTCGAACTGTTTTTCGACGCGTTCGAGGTACATTTCAACGTCCTCGGCTTCGGCGGGGAAAGAATAAGCGTCTTTGAGTTCGCAGTACTCCACCGAACAGCCGTACTTGCGGTAAAGCGCCAGTTCGTCCACACCGACGTTGTAAAAACCGTGTGCGCGCGAACCGAGCACTCCGATACGACCTTCGCGCAGTGCGGAAATCATACGGACGGCGTCAAGCCAGTCTTCGTCGATGTCGGACGAAACCTTGTACGCATAATCCTTGTATCCGCTCTTGAAAAGGTTGGACGCGTCGAGATTTACTCCGCATACGGAATTGAGTCTGATTTTTCCGCCGTTGTAAGGAAGTTCGGGCAAACCCCAAAGCAACAACGGTTTGTCGCAACGTTTTTTGATTTCGAGCACCAGCCCGCCCAAGTGGAACGTCCCCGACACGACGGCGATTGCTTCCGCGCCTTCCCTGCGCAGAAATTCGCCCGCCTCGACGGCCTGCGGAACTTCCATAACAGGGTCGGGGTAAGCTGCAAGTTCGAGGTCTTCTCGCGCTCCGAGTTTTGCGAGTATGCCGCGATAGATTTCTTCCGCGGCTTTGAAATCGAATGTATTTCTTGTGAGGCAAACAACGCCCAATCTGATTTTTCTTTTTGCCATATTTTATCCTTCCTTATCCTTGACCGACTTTTCGGATTTTTGTTTTATTTTTATGTTTTTACTTCGCCTTTGACAACCTCTGTCCCCGTCGTTTTCCACGCGGACGGTCGCCGTTTCATACTCCGAACACACGGCTCAGTATCACGTGCCGCGCGCCCGAAAAGGCTTTGAGTTTTTTGTCGTCGCCGACCCTCGACAGCGCGAACGCTCCGCCGAAACCCGCTTTTTCAACAGCTTTGCAGAAAGCGTAAAACAAGGGTTCCCGAGAGAATATTCCGCCTGTCGCAATCACTCTTACGGGATTCAGCAACATTGCAGCGTTGCCTATCGACACGGCAAGCAAATCAAGGCACCCGTCCAGAATTTCCGTGACGACGACGTCTTTGCCGTATGCGTCGTATATTTCGCAAATCGGCATTTCATTGCCAGTTTTTTCACGATAAAGTGCCGATATGTGCTTTTCCGACACGTACGCTTCAAGACAACCGCGCTTTCCGCAACGGCAGAGTTCGCCGCCTTCCTTGACAACGGTATGCCCTATTTCACCCGCGCGGTTTGCCGCTCCCGCAACAACCGAACAATCGGATATGACCGCGCAACCGACGCCGGGCGCGTGCTTGACAAGCATAAAACTGTCTTCGTTGCCCGTCATAAGCGCACGTGCCTGCGCTCGTACGTTGTTGATGATTTCGACGTGAGTTCCCGTGCCTTCGGCTACCTCTTCGGCAAGGCGGTACCCGTCGGGGAATATGCCGTAACTCTTAACGGAAATCCCGTTCTCTTCGTCCGCTATGCCGACAACGGCAATCCCCGTTCCGACAAACTTTCTGCCCTCGCAAAGTTTTGTAAGTTCGCGTATTCTCTCGTTGAGTTTTCCCGTTCCCTCGGCAAAAAGTTCCGCCGTGGGATATACCTCTTCACGCAGTACTTCGTCCCATGTGCAAGCCGATATGTGCGTGCGGTCGCTTTCTATGTTGACGCCTATCGCCGCGACGGAATTGCCTTCGAATTTCAAAAGCGTTTCGCGTCTGCCCGACGAATTGCGCACGACTTCGCCGCTTTCGCTCACCAGATTTTCGGCTATCAGGTCTTTGACAAGCTGCGTGACCGACGCCGTCGTCAGTCCCGTCCTGGACGCAATTCGGACACGCGACATCTCCCCGCCTCGCATAAGCAGGAAAAGCACGGCTTCTTTGTTGCCGCGGCGCAAACCTTTCAGACTTCGTGTTCCAGTCGTTGTCACCTCAGTCCTCCAAAGGCTTTTTCAAGCTCGTCCGCAGAAAAAGCAACCGTGTTGTTTTGCATAAGCGGGTGTGCCGCACACGCTTCCGCAAGTCCGCGAATGTCCGCGCAACCTATCTCGCCCAAACCTGCGCGCATTCCCGTGACCTTTTTGAGCCGCGCAATCTCTTCCGCCATTTTTTCGGGCGTGCCGAAACCCAGCGCGACGGCAAGCGCCGTCATTCTGTCGTTGTCGTATTGTGCGTTGAGTTTTGTGAAAAGGTCGAGTGTAAAAGCACAGGCTTCGCCGTGCGAAAGATGATAAATTTCCGAGAGCGGATAACTGCAAGCGTGCACCGCCGCCGTACGCGTGGGCGCAAACGCAAGTCCAGCCGTCAATGCGCCCAGACTCATATCGTTGCGAGCGCAAACGTCGCCGCTGTCCTTGTAGGCTTTTTCCATGCTGCCGAACAAAAGTTTGAGGGCTTTTTCGGCAAGTGCGTCGCATATCGGGTTGTGCTTTTTGCACCAAAACGCTTCGAGCGCGTGAGCTATTGCGTCAAGTCCGCTTGCCGCCGTAACGAAAGGCGGAACCGTAAGCGTGAGTTCGGGGTCGACTATTGCCGCCGTCGCAAAAAACGCAGGTGAAGTGAGCGGCTTTTTTGCGCCGCGCGCCGCGTCGCTCATCACGGATACGCCCGTGACTTCGCTTCCCGTTCCCGCAGTGGCGGGCATTGCTATGACGGGCAACGCTTCGTCTGGTAACATTCCGTAAAAAAGTTCTTCTGCGCTCTTTCCGCTTTTTGCAACGAGCGCTGTGAACTTCGCAAGGTCCATTGCGCTGCCGCCGCCCAGTCCGACTACGCAATCCGCACCGAGTTTTTTTGCCGTTTCCGCGGCTTTGTCCGCCGCCGTTATGTCGGGATTAGCACCGAACCCGTCAAACAGCGCGACCAAACCTGCCGAACGCACAATTTCTTCCGCTCTGCCGTTTGCAACAAGCGACGCGTCCGCGACCAGAATTCCGCGGCTCAGTCCGTGCCTGCGCATAACCTCGGCAAGTTCCGCGCGAGTGCCTGCTCCGAATGTAATTTCAACGGGTTGACTGTAAGAGAATGTCATAAGTAAGGTGCGCAACTGCATATCATCCGCAACTTCGGCAAAAATTTTCCGAAAATGCGGGTTGCGCTTTCCCCCTTTTAATTATTCTATAATTTGGATTTTTGCAAATAAATTGCAGTTTTTGACATATTGCTTGCAAAAGTTGACCTGTTTTTGCCGTACTGTCAAATTCAGTCGGCAAAATTCTTGTCCTCTACTTCGGCAACCTTTGCCGCCGCCGCGGACAACCAGTCTTTTCGCCAATCCTCTATTCCGACGTAGGTTTCGGCGGAAAGATACGCTTTTGCCATTTCGACGCCCATTTCGGGAGCAACAATCCATCCACCCATACACAAAATCTGCGCGCCGTTGATAACCCTTGCCATACGCGCAGAATATACGCTTTCGCAGGCAACCGCGCTAAGCCCCTTGAATTTGTTGGACACAACGCTCATCCCCGCGCCCGTCCCGCAAATGAGAATTGCTCGGTCGTATTCGCCCGCCAACACTCTGGGTGCAACGTCGCACGCTACGCGGTAATAAGGGTGAACGTCGGCAAGGTCGGTTGTGCCGAGGTCGTCGCGATCGGGGTCGAACTCCACTCCCGCCGATTTCATTTCCTCCGAACAGAGAAAGGCTTTGATTGCTTCTTTGAGTTGAAATCCCGATTTGTCGGAACCTATCGCTACTCTCATTTTACCTCCCGCCCCGACATTTTGCCGAGGTTGATTAAAACTTTTAATTAATTATACCGCCGCCGATATTTTGTTGTCAATACCCTGTTTGTTTTTGTTCCGAACCGTCGCGGCCAGCAACCGTATATCGGGTTTTTATGTCGTCTGTTTTGCTTTTTCCTCTTTTTGCACAAATTTTGCGCAAAAAAAGCGGCACCTTTCGGTTGCCGCGTTTATTTTAACTTGCATTTGGGTGTTTTGAATTTATATTGGGGGGTTCGGATACTAAAACATAAGGTCGAGTATTTCTTCCGCCGTGAAATCGCCGTAAACCGTTGTCTGAACAAAATAGTTCATTCCGTTGGCGGAGAATTCGTAGCAACAACGGCTGCACTGCATTTCCTCGTAGAAGTTTATGCCGTACTTCACGGTTATGTCCCGCCATACGGTTGTCGATACGCATGATACGGAAATCTGTTGCGTCGGGACGAATACGTAGCCGTCTTTTATCGAGAATATGACTATCGAGTCGAAATTCTCGTTGAATACGCCGTACTCCGACCGCACCCCGATTGCAGAGTTGTCGGAAGACAATGTCAACAGCATATGCAACGTGCCGAGCGTATCCTCGACGTCCGTTTCCATTACGTCAATGCCGTATTCGCTTTCCGCAACGGATACATCCACCTTCTGATAAAGCACTTCGCCGTCGTCGCAATAAAAAGGTCCGCTTCCGGTGTTTTCACCGCCACCGCCGAGCGTCAGCGGCAACGCAACTGCCAAAACCACCGCGACTATGAGCACCGCGGCAACCGAAGCCCACGCAAAACGCCGCGCGTGTCTTACCGCGCCCGCCTTATTGCCCGCGTTCTCCTTTTGTCTGAGTTTCGCAAGGTCGAACTCGGCGTCCCTGCCCGTCGACGCCACGTATTTATTCATTATTTCGTCAAATTCTCTGTCTTCCATACGCTTTCCTCGAACACATAAGCATTCGCTTTTATAATATAACAATTTACGGGGTGTCTTTGTCCAAATCTGCGGCTGCAATTGCGGATTTCATTTTGTCCGACGCGCTTTCTTTGAGATTTCCGACCGTCGACTTCGACACTTTGAGCTCTTTCGCTATCTCTCTCAGCGTTTTGCCCTCGAAATATATTCTTTGCAACACCGCTCGCTCTTTGTCATTGAGCGACTGCATGGCTTCCTCCACGACCATTCGCGTGTGTACGCCCTCGGCGGTGTCGTCGGACGCGAAGTTGTCAACCGCTCTGTAATCGATGTATTCCGTAAGCTCTACGCAATTGTTTTCCGAAACCAGATTTCTGCGCCTGTTCAAAGCACGGTTGGTCATCGTTTTGCAGAGATAACCGAACCCGTTGCAAACAAATCGATACCCTTTTGCGATTTCGTAAATATCCGCCCAGAAATCCTGCACCAAATCGTCCGCTTCCTGCTCTTTGCGAAGGTAACGGAGCGCAATATAACGCAAAGAAGGCGCAACGAGAGAATGCAATTCTTCAATCGCTCCCTTTTCGCCTTTATTGATAGCCACAAGGCAACCGTTTATCTTTTCGCGCGTAATCGCGTCCATCCGTCCGACCTTACCGTCCAACCTTAATAAATATAAAGAGTATGGACTATTCTATCATATAAATCGACATAAACAAACAAAAAACGCCGCATTCGCGCGACATAAACATTTCCGCCGTGTCAGTCACAGGTAAGACGACCGCCGAAACAAAAGAAAACCCTTTGCGTCCTTGCAAAGGGTTGCTGGCGTTCCCGGCGGGAGTCGAACCCACGGCCTTCCGCTTAGGAGGCGGACGCTCTATCCTACTGAGCTACGGAAACATATGATTTTGAACAATACTGGCTTTGCGGCAATGAACACCTAATTGTATCGGGATTATCTTTGTTGCTTTGGATACGGTTGTTTTTTATGCGGCTCTGTTTATCCGAATATTGTCTTTGCGTCAAATGCGGTGTGCGGAGAATAACGAGGTTTGTCGGCGGCAATTCGCTCTGTTTGCGGGCGGTTTTGCGCGGTTTGTTTGCGTGGCTGCACTGCTCCGAACTGCCGTTTTATTGTAGGCTTGCGGCGGTGTTTTGTCAAGCGGTTGCCCTTCTCCACCCCCGTCCTCGTTGACAGCGCAGAGGTATTTTTATATTATGAAAAAGAATTTTGCTCCGACGTTGACAAAACGGCGGTCTGAATTGTTCTATTTACAGGAGAGCATATGACTAAAGAATCGCTTGAAAAAGCGGTGTTGCGGTTGAAGGCGGGAGAACGGGAGGCGTTCGACTACATATACGACAACACGTACAAGGTAGTTTTCTTCGTTGTGCACAACATTGTGCGGCAACGCGAGACCGCGGAGGATATCGTTCAGGACACCTACATAACTGCGCTGAGGAACATCGATTCCTATTCGAGCAATAACCTGCTCGCCTGGCTTACGACGATAGCCAAGCGGCTTGCGCTCAACAGCTACAACCGCGGAAAGCGCGAACGCATAACGGATTTTCAGGAAGAAGGCGAAGGGCTCTGCCGAGGCGATATGCCCGACGACGACACGATAGGACTTATCAAAACGGCGGAAAAAGTCCTGAACGCGGAAGACTTCCAGATTGTGATTATGTGTGCGGTCGCGGGATACAAGCGACGGGAAGTCGCAAAGATGATGGATATGCCGACGTCGACGGTGACGCACCGATACACGACGTCGCTTCAAAAACTAAAACGGATTATAGACGGTGATGATTATGAAAAAAATTGAAAGGAGATTGAAATCGGAAGCAAACGGAATGCTCCCCGACGCCAACGTCAAAGAGCGTATCAAGCGCGAATGTTTCGACACTCGCGTTTTTGCGGAAGTGGAAGAACCCGCTTTCGCAACCGCAACCGTCAAAGGTTCGGCGCGCAACACGACGCATATGTCGCGCGGCAAGAAGTTCACGTTTGCAGTGGCGTTTGTACTGCTCGCCTGCCTTATCGTCGGCACGGCGTGCTATCTTGCACTGGCAAAAGTGCCCGTCCCCGTTTCCGAAACCTTTGTCAACATAAGCATCAACCCCGAATTCGGCATCACGGCGAACGAATCGGATATAGTTACCGAAGTCACCGCCCTTAACGAAGACGCCGCGGTAGTGCTTTACGGAATGAACCTTGTAGGACTTACCGTAACGGAAGCAACGAACAGACTTGTTGCCGAAAGTGCGGCGCTCGGATACCTCGACACCAGCGAAAACGGTTCGATGGAAATCCTCGCCGTCAACGAAAACGGACTTAAAGAAGACGCTGTAACCGACAGTCTGTTGAACAGTCTGGGCGAACTTTTCGCAACCAACAACTGGCAGACGGGAATTCACAACGCGGCATGCAACAATCCCGATTGCACGGGCGACTGCACGGGCGAGAACTGCCAGGGCGGCGGAAACGGCAACGGGTACGCATATCAGTACAAGTACAGTTTCGGCCGCAACAGTGCAACGGCGGGCAAAACGGCTCTTGCGCAACGCGCCTGCAACAGACTGGGCAATTCCTACGGCGAATGCATAAGAATGTCCGTTGCGTCCATCGGCGAAATGATGGCAAACGCTTGCAGAGAAACGGTCGGCAAAGTCGAATCCGCATTGCAGGAATCCTTTGAAAACAACTCGTCGCTCAACGACGGATACAACAGCTTGCAACAAAAACAACAGGAACGCGAAGATTTTGTCCGCGACATCGAACGAGTACTCGAACTGCTCGACGAAAGCGACGGCTATCTCTCTCCCGACGAATGGTCGGCAATTAAAGACCTACTGCACCACCCCTACCTCGACCTCGGCGCGATAGTCGACCTTATCGAATCGTGGTGGGGAGATTTCGAAGAGCTTTGCGAACAGATTGAAGACCTGCTCGAAGACGCTCTGGAATTCTTCGAAGAAGAAGTTCACGAATTCGGTTCTAACCTCGCAAAAGAGGTGAACGAATGGAAAAAAGAGTTCATCAAAGAGTTCATGGACATAGACTAAATCGTCAAATCATCCTATTTATACCCTCTTTCTCTTATGGTAAAGTGCGCTTTGTGTCAACAGAGCGCACTTTGCTTTTTCAGAACGCACCCGTACTCCACCCCCGAACATTTGCGTGTCTGAAAAAATAATTTAGCAATTTTCCATACAATATTGGCAAAATGTAGGTTTAGATTGTTATATAATTGAAAACATAAATTATCGGAGGATAACCACTATGAAAAAAACGTTAATCGCCATTCTTCTCATTCTGGTTCTCTGCACGGGAGTGTTCGCGCTTGTAGCGTGCAACAACAACGACCCCAATCAGGGCGGAAGCGGTGGCAACAATTCGGGCGGAGGCGGTTCTTCGTCTTCCGTGAGCCACTCCACTACCATCGGCTATTCGGTAGCCAGTTCGGCAACTATGCTCAGCGCATTCGCAAACGGTTCGGCAACCTCTGCGGTAGACGCGGCTTCGCTTGACCCCGCAGTGACCGACGCTTTCGAACAGGAAATCGGCAAACAACTTGCAGTCATCGACTCGTTCATCGACCGCGCGTCCGTGAACGCAAAAGAAGAAGCCTCTGACATTGAAGGCTATGCGCACAAACTCACCGTAACAACCACCGACCTGCTCGGCAACGAAAGCACGTTCGTACTCTATTACAACGCGACGCCTCTTGCCGACGAGGACGACGACAGATGGGACGACGAGGATGACTGGGATATCGACAACGAACAGGAATTCCGCATTATGGGCGAACTCGACTACAACGGCACGAAATATAAAGTTGTAGGCACAATGGAAAGCGAACAGGAAGGCAGAGAAACCGAAAGCGAATTCGAAATGTACGCTTACGACCTCAACACCCTCTCCTACATTCTGTTCGAACAGTCCTTTGAACAGGAAGACGGCGAATACGAAGAAGAATACAAGTATTCTTACTTTGTAAACGCAACCGAACGTAACGGCATTCTCGTGAACGGAACTCTCGACAACAGCTTTGAAATCGAATTCGAAAACGAAAACGGCAAAGAAGAACTCGAAGTTATGTTCATCGGCGGCGCAAGCGCGGAAAAATGGGCGAACACCGTAATCTCTTACGACAAAGAAACCATTTCGACCGGCGAACAAATCAAAGTCACGCTCTCCCAGAACAGAGTTGCAGCAACCGTTTACGTCACAAATGTCAACGGCAAATACAACTATCGTTTCATCGGCGAGGACAGCTGGAATACCCTTTACAACTCCATCTTCGGCTCGACCCAACCCGCACCCGAAGCATAATCTTCGGAAAACGGCAGACATATGAAGAGCGACGCGCAAGCGCCGCTCTTTTTTTTGTCCTCGTGCCAACTGCTTATTTTTCCCTCTTCCCTTTTTGAATTCTCCGTCCCACGGTTGGTTCAAACGTTCGGTTTGGCGGCTGTTCGAACGTTCGGTTGCTCCGTCCGATTGAAAATTATTTTAATATTTTTCCTACTGTTCAGTGCACTTTTTAGACATCTGTAAAATTTCTTCGGAATTTTGTTGGCAAATCCGCTTTGCCGATTGTTCTATATTCGGAAGCCAATCAAGGCCCTGACAACCAAGGAGGTTAGTTAATATATGAAAAAAGCAATAATCGCAGCAATACTGGTTCTTACGCTTTGCGTCGGCACGGTTGCCCTCGTTGCGTGCAACCCCGGCAACACCCAAACCGAAGTCGCAATCGGCGATGACCTCTACACTATGGGATACAGCGTTGCAACCGCAGCATCCGTTCTCGGAGCAGGCAGCAACACCGCGGCGGCGTCCACAGCAGCTGACACCACCACCGAAACCACTCCCGACGGATTCGAAGACCAGCTAGATATGTTCGAACAGTTCATCGACCGCGCAAACGTCAAAGTCGAAGCCGGCGAATCCGACAAAGAAGGTTACGATTTCAGACTGACCGTCACCACCAACACGGCAGGCGGCGAACAGCACGTTTACGTAATTTACTACAACATCGTAGCGGACAAAACCGTTGACGAAAACGGCAAAAAAATCGATTTCGCAATCGAAGGCGAAATTCAAATCGACGACACGACTTATCAGATTAGCGGTAGCTTTGCAACCGACAGCTCCGTTTCCGCAGAAGACGGCCGCGTGTTCAGCTTCACACTCACCGACCTCTTGGGCAACAAAATCGCATTCGACGAGCAGAAAGTCCTGAACGACGGCAAATATCAGGAAAAATACAATTTCTCTTTCCTGCCCGCATTCACCCACGTTCCCGAATATTCCTTCGCACTCTCTTTCGAGAACAATATGCAGGGTTCCGAAACCCTCGTCGTCGAATCCAACCTTGCGGACTTCATCAAGACGACCGTCCGTTACACCAGAATGTATGACGTCGAAACCGGTGAATACTACCTCAACGTCAACGTCCAGCAGCCCCCCGTCAACGTAGACGTGGAAGTTCGTTACGAACGCGACGAGCAGGGTCAAATCAGACACCGCTACTCCGTTCAGGCAGGCTTTGACTGGGAATCCTTCGAAGACCTCTTCAACGGTTTCCACAACCGCTTCGGCGAACACTGGTACGAAGGCTGATAATTAGCTCATAAAACCCGAACACATAGCCTAGGAAGAAGTTTTTACGCTCTCCCTTTCTTCTTCCCGAAAAAGCGACGCAGACGCGTCGCTTTTTCTTTTCCGACTTTGTTTTCCCCTTTCCGACATAATCGGTTAAACTGTTGATTTGTTGCAAATATCAAGTTAGCCGTACACGTGTCACCACATCGGTATTGACACTGTTTGCGGGCGCGTGATATATTTAGAGTATCTTACAAACTAGTTTTGTGTATGATTCGGGAGAAAAATATGAGTAACGATTACGTGCTCTCAATCGACTTCGGCACGCAGAGCGTCCGCGCTATCATTTACAACGACAAAGGCGTGGAAATCTGCAAATCCAAAGTGCCATTCAATCCTTATTTCTCACTCAACAGCGGCTGGGCGGAACAAAACCCCGAAACTTACTGGGACAGCCTCGTCAAAGCCGTTTCCAACGTCAAAAACGAATATCCTCTCGGCTTTGACCGTATTGTCGCCGTGGGCGTTACCACAATCCGCGATACCATCACTTTCATCGACAAAGACAACAACATTCTCCGTCCTTTCCTCGTATGGTTGGACGAACGTGAATGTTCCCGCGTAGACGAAGCCATACCGCCTTCCGTCAAGGCCATTCTGCACCTTGCGAAGATGTATGACCCCTACTGCGACATAAGAAAGAAAACCAAACTCAACTGGGTGCACGAAAACGAACCCGAAATCTGGAAGAAAGCCCACAAGATAATTCAGCTGTCGGGCTACATCAACCTCAAACTTACGGGCAAACTTGTCGACAGCACGGCTTCGCAGATAGGACACCTGCCCTTCGACTACAAAAACCAGTGCTGGGCGAAAGGCAAAAGCCTGAATTATTACATAACCGACGAATGTTCCGACAAGATGATTGACCTTGTGGACTCCACGAAAATAATCGGCAGAATTTCCGCGGAAGCCGCAGCCGAAACGGGACTTAAACAAGGACTGCCCGTCATCGCCTGCGGTTCGGACAAAGGTTGCGAAACGTTCGGAACGGGTACGCTCGGCAAGGACAAAGCCTCAATCAGCCTGGGCACTACGGCCACAATTCAGATTACGACGCAGAAATACGTCGAACCCGAAGCGTTTATGCCCCCTTACCCTGCCGTTATCAAGGGTATGTACAACCCCGAAGTGGAAATCTTCCGCGGTTGCTGGATGATAACGTGGTTCAAGGAACAGTTCGGCGAAAAAGAAGTCAAGCGTGCGGCGGAACTCGGTTGCGCCCCCGAGGAACTCTTTGACGAATTCCTCGACAACACGCCTATCGGTTGCGAAGGTCTTGTCCTTCAACCCCTCTGGTCGCCCAAAATCAAACAGGGTTGGGCAAAAGGTTCAATCCTCGGTTTCTCGGACGTCCACACTCGTGCGCACATCTACCGCGCAATCATCGAAGGCATTTGCTTCGGTTTGTACGAAGGTCTTGCCAGCATAGAAAAACGCGCGGGATACAAAATCGAAAGCATAATGGTATCGGGCGGAGGTTCTCTCTCCGACCGTATATGCCAGATACTTGCCGACATAATGGGACTGCCCGTCAAAAAGACGCAGACCTACGAAAACAGCGCGCTCGGCTGCGCAATGCTCACCTACCTCGGAATGGGAACATTCAAAACCCCGCAGGAAGCAGTCGACCATATGGTGCACGACGGCAAAACTTATACGCCCGATATGAAGAACCACGAGCAGTATATGATGCTCTACCATACGGTCTACGAACGCATATACCGCAAAAACAGCAAAACCTTCCGCAACATACGCGCATACAACCGCCGTTACCCCGTGCCGAAGCACTGAGTTTTACCCGCGACTACCCTGCCCACAGCAGCCGAATTCACGCGCGACCAACAAACAGAATAAAAACACAACAAAAGGCACCTCAAAGGGTGCCTTTTCCTTTTCCATTATTTCGTTTTACATTTATTTACGCTCTTTCCGCACTGCCTCGTCTGCCGTTTTCCGTCCGCTGTTCTTCCCGACGGTTAGGCGCGGTACGGTGAGTTGCGAACGTTATTTCTTGTGACCGTTGCGCGTTTCGCAGTATTCGCACCTGTACACGTTGTGTTCGGCGTCGCGCAGGCTGAACATTTGTTTGAGGTCGCTTTCCACCGCCGTGACACATTTCGGGTTCTGACACACAAAACCTTTGTCTGCAAGAGGACGTTTGACCGTTTCGGGGCAATATCCTTTTTCGGCGTCACCGAGCAGTTTGAGAATGAGCGCCATTCTCATGAACTTGCCGTACTCGACCTGCTTGAAATAGCAAGCGCGCGGGTCGTCGTCCACGTCGACGTTGATTTCCTTGACTCTGGGTAGAGGGTGCAAAACGCTCATATCCGCTTTTGCCGCTTTCATCTTTTCGGCGTTGAGCACAAAGCAGTCTTTCAGTCTTTCGTATTCGTCGAGGTCAGAAAAACGCTCTTTCTGTATGCGCGTCATATACAACACGTCAAGGTCGGCTATGCAGTCCTCGATTGTCGCGCACTCCGTCCAGACGGCGTTGCGGGGTTGCATAATCTCGTAACGTACGTAGTTGGGTATGGTGAGTTCGGGAGGCGAAATCATAACGAACTTGTTGCCCTCGTATCTCGTCAGCGCGTTTATGAGCGAATGTACCGTTCTGCCGTATTTGAGGTCACCGCAGATACCGATTGTAAGATGGTCGAGTCTGCCGTGGCGGTTCTTGATTGTGAGTAGATCCGCAAGCGTCTGCGTGGGGTGGCAATGTCCGCCGTCGCCCGCGTTGACCACGGGAACTATACTGCGTTGCGACGCCGCAAGTGCCGCGCCTTCGAGAGGGTGACGCATTGCGATTATGTCCGCGTACGCGCCTACCGTGCGTATGGTGTCCATAACGCTCTCGCCTTTTGTGGTGGAGCTGTTGGACGCGGACGCAAACCCGAGAGTGGAACCGCCGAGTTCGAGCATTGCGGCTTCGAAACTCAATCTCGTTCTGGTGGACGGCTCGAAGAACAGCGTGGCAAGTTTCTTGCCTTCGCAGGCGTGAGCGTACTTTTTCCTGTCAGCCATAATGTCTTCGGCTGTCGCGATTATGCCGTCTATCTCTTCCGTCGTAAAGTCGGAAATGTCTATCAAATGTCTGATTTTTTTCATATTCTCCGTTTAATCGTGCGATTTTGTCGTATTATCTGCCGTTTTGCGCAATTCATAGCCCGCACATCGGCAACGCCGAACGTTTATTGCTTAATGCTTGTTTATTAACGGTGTATCCAGCTTTCGTCGGAAGGATTGTCGCGGAACGCGATGAGTTTGCCGCAGTCTTCCGCTTTGATATATCCGTTCTCGACCGCAACTTCGAGCAGTTCGTCAAGGTCGCAAAGGCTGATTGCTCTTACGTTTGCTTCTGCAAGTTTCTCTTTGCCTTTCTGCATTCCGTAAGTGAAAATGCTCACCATACCGAGCACGTCCGCGCCTTCTTCGCACAACGCTTCAACCACTTCGAGAGAACTCTTTGCCGTCGAAATCAGGTCTTCCACAACGACGACTTTCTGTCCCTTTTCGAGTTTGCCTTCTATGCGGTTTGCTCTTCCGTGGTCCTTTGCGCCCGAACGGACGTAACCCATAGGCATACCGAGTATGTGCCCCGCTATCGCCGCGTGCGCTATTCCCGCGGTGGCAGTGCCCATAAGCACTTCGCATTCGGGAAATTCCGTTTTGATGAGTTCCGCAAGTCCGTTTTCGATTACGTTGCGGACGGCGGGCGCGGTAAGCGTCAGTCTGTTGTCGCAGTATATCGGGCTTTTGATTCCGCTTGCCCAGGTAAAAGGTTGTTCGGGACGGAGAAACACCGCGCCGATTTCAAGCAATCCTTTTGCAACTTCTTTCTTTACGTCTTTCATATTTTCTCCTTAAAGGTAAACTCTTTTCTGCCTGTTTTCTGTCCGTATCGGTTGTCGTTTTGCTGTCCGTTCCTATACCCTCTTTCCCATACGCGCTTTCAGCCCGCGAACGTTTGTTCCGTTCGCTTTGCGGTCAAAAACCGAGCTTACGTTTTTCCGCGCTATGCTTTATCACGCATTCGGAATTTTCGGATATTTTGCAGTTCAGCCCACATTGTTTGCGGATTTCAACCTACAAAATCTTCCACGCATCTGCGGTACGCCGCAACGGGGTCTTCCGCAGCAGTAACGGGACGTCCGACCACGATATAATCCGAACCCAGTTCTTTGGCTCTTGCGGGCGTGGTGACGCGCACCTGGTCGCCTTTGCTTGCGTCGTCGAAACGGATACCGGGCGTAACCGTAAGGAAAGACGCTCCGCAGGCGTCATGAACCTTGCCGGCTTCCAAGGGCGAACACACTACCCCGTCAAGTCCTGCGCTTGCCGCGTTTGCGGCATAGTGCATGACCGTTTCGTCCATGGGACGGTCGATGAGCAGTTCCTCTTTCAGCATCTGGTCGCTTGTCGATGTAAGCTGCGTAACCGCAATGAGCAAAGGACGGGTGCCGTCCGCGCGAGTAAGTCCTTCGATTGCCGCTTTCATCATTGCAACTCCGCCGCCTGCGTGCAGATTGCACATATCGACGTCAAGCGCGCTCAAAACCGCCATAGACTTTTTGACGGTGTTGGGAATGTCGTGAAGTTTGAGGTCGAGGAATATTTTGTGTCCGCGGGCTTTTATGTCACGCACCATCTGCGCGCCCTGCGAATAATAGAGTTCCATGCCTATTTTGACAAACGGCTTTCTGTCTTCGCCTTCGAACTTGTCGAGGAAAGAAAACACTTCTTCCGCTCTGCTGAAATCGAGTGCCACTATTACGTCTTTGCCCATATTATCTCCTGATTTGCGCCGCTATTTTGCCGCGCCGATTATTTCTTCAAGATTTGTTATGCCAAACTCCGCCATTACATTCGGCAGGTCTTCGACTATTTCCTTGCAGGCAAACGGATTGACAAGGTTTGCCGCTCCGACCTGTACGCAGGTTGCGCCCGCCATCATCATTTCGATTACGTCACGCGCCGACGATACGCCGCCGATACCCATAATCGGAAGTTCCACCGCGCGAGCAACTTCGTTGACCATTCTGACCGCAACAGGGAAAACCGCAGGGCCGCTGAACCCGCCCGTGCGGACGCTGATTATAGGTTTGCGCGTGCGCAGGTCTATACGCATTCCGACCAGCGTGTTTATAAGGCTGATACCGTCCGCACCGCCGTCGCGCACCGCCTTTGCCATATCCTCAATGCTAGTTACGTTAGGACTCAATTTGACGACAATCGGCTTTTTTGCACGCTTTTTTACTTCGTAAACCAGCGATTGTGCGGTTTTGGGGTCTGTGCCGAACGCCATACCGCCGCCTTTTACGTTGGGACAGCTGATGTTGAGTTCGACTGCAAAGACCTTGTCGCAGTCGTTGAAACGAGCAACCGTTTCCACATATTCGTCGAAACTGTGTCCGCCGACGTTTGCAATAACTTTGCCGTCGTACACTTCGGCCAGTTTAGGAATTTCTTCACCGACAACTTTGTCGACACCGGGGTTTTGCAAACCTATTGCGTTGATCAGTCCCGCCGTGCACTCCGCTATTCTGGGAAGAGGATTTCCGTATCTTGCCTGCAACGTCGTGCCTTTGAGGGACATGGACCCAAGCACGTTGATGTCGTAGTACTCCGCAAATTCGTAGCCGAACCCGAAGGTTCCGCTTGCGGGCACAACGGGGTTTTTCATTTCGTATCCGAGACATTTTACTTTGGTATTCATAATCACTCCCATATTACCTCGGACGCGTCGAACACGGGTCCTTCCTTGCAAACTCTCTTAAATCCCGACGTCGTCTTTATGCTGCAACCCATACACGCGCCGAAACCGCAACCCATTCGTGCTTCAAGGCTGAGTTGTCCGTTCGGGAATCTGCCCGCCAGCGCACGCATCATTACAACGGGACCGCACGCAAAGTAACGGTCGAAGTCTATGCCCTGCGCCTCGATTGCCGCAACTACGTTGCCTTTGAAACCACGGCTGCCGTCGTCGGTTGCAATCACCGTGTCGCAAACGGCGGAAAACTCTTTTTCGTAGTAGATTTCGCTCACGTTTCTGAACCCGAGCACGGCAGTGGGTCTGATGCCTTTTTCGGCAAACTCTTTTGCCAGTCTGTAAAGTGGCGCACAACCTATTCCGCCGCCTACCAGCAAAGGCTTTTCGGCGTTCACGTCAAATCCGTTGCCGAGGCAGGTCAACGCGTCGACCTTGTCGCCGACTTGCAGGCGCGACAGGCATTTCGTACCCTCTCCCACCTTTTTGACGAGCAGGGTTATTTTTCCGTCCGCGTAGTCGGCAAGGCTTATCGGGCGGCGAAGGTAAAATCCCTGCGCCGTAATTTCCGCAAACTGCCCCGCTTTCATCGGGCTTGCGCCCGATAATACGAGTTCGAACACGCTTTCGTTGAGCGGTCGGTTGCTTGTGACCGTGAGAAGTTCTTTCTTCATCTCAGCAGATTGTAGACACTTTGAATGTCATGTCTTCGAGAACGTCGAGCAACGCTTCGACGGTGTCCTGCGACGTGAACAGCGTGATGTTGTTCTCAACCGCCGCGCGACGGATTTCGTAACCGTCTTTCTTGGTGCTTTCTTCGTTGAGGTCGCGAGTGTTGATGACGTAAGTCACGTGACCTTTTCTTATGCTGTCGAGAATTTCTTCGCTGCCTTCGCTGATTTTGGCTTTGCTTCTGGCTTTAATGCCGTGCGCGTGCAGGAAGTCCGCCGTTCCCTTGGTTGCTTCGATGTTGAAGCCGAGTTCGTAAAACCTCTTTGCGATGGGCAGGAACGCGTCCTTGTCGCAGTCGGCAATCGTCATAAAGACCGTGCCGTAGTTCTGCATGCTCATGCCCGACGCTTTGAGCGCTTTGTAAAGCGCGCGTTTCATTTCGGTGTCGTAACCTATCGCTTCGCCCGTGGATTTCATTTCGGGCGAGAGATAAACTTCCATACCCTTTATCTTGGAGAACGAGAACGCGGGCGCTTTGACGTACCATCTGGTGGGTTCCTTTTCGGGGAACACGGTCGTAAAGCCCTGCTCTTTCAGCGATATGCCGAGCATGACTTTCGTGCCGATATCGGCAAGCGAGTATCCCGACGCCTTGGAAATGAACGGTACCGTTCTGGACGAACGGGGGTTGACCTCGATGACGTACACGTCGTCTTTTGCGTCGACGATGAACTGAATGTTGTAAAGTCCGACTATGCCGATACCGAGACCGAGTTTTACGGTGTAGTCAATAATCTTCTTCTTGACTTCTTCGCTTATGCTGAACGTGGGATATACGCTGATACTGTCGCCGGAGTGTACGCCCGTTCTTTCGATGTGCTGCATTATTGCGGGACAGAACACGTCTTTGCCGTCGCATACCGCGTCGACTTCGAGTTCTTTGCCGAGGACGTATTTGTCAACGAGGATTGCGTGTCCCGTGTTGAGCGCGGACGCCGATTTGAGGTATTTGCCGAGCGCTTCGGGTGTGGACGCAATTTGCATCTGTCTGCCGCCGAGAACGTAACTCGGACGTACGAGCACGGGATAACCGATTTTCGCCGCGACTTTGAGTCCGTCTTCGACCGTGAACACGGCTTCGCCCTTGGGCTGAGGAATGCCGAGTTTGGTCATTATCTTTTCAAAGCAGTCACGGTCTTCCGCGTTGGTGATTGCCTGAACGTCCGTACCGATTATCTTCACGCCAAGAGCGTGCAGTTTGTCGGCAAGGTTGATTGCCGTCTGTCCGCCCAGCGAAACGATGACGCCTTCGGGTTTTTCGAGGTCGATTACGTTCATCGTATCTTCGACGGTAAGCGGTTCGAAATACAGCTTGTCGGACGTCGTATAGTCCGTGGACACGGTTTCGGGGTTGTTGTTTATGATGATTGCCTCATAGCCCGCTTCCCTGATTGTCCAGATTGCGTGAACTGTGGAGTAGTCGAACTCTATGCCCTGACCGATTCTTATGGGACCGGACCCCAGAACGATAATCTTCTTGCGGTTGCTGACGACGCTTTCCTGCTCTTCTTCGTAAGTGGAATAGAAGTACGGAACATAGCTTTCGAACTCGCCCGCGCAGGTGTCAATCATCTTGTACACGGGCATAATGCCGAGCTCTTTGCGTTTGAGATAGATATCTTCTTCCGTGGACTTCCAAACTTTTGCGAGGTACTTGTCGGAAAAGCCTCTGCGTTTCGCTTCTTTGAAAACTTCCGTGTCGAAGGGGTGCGCTTTGACGACGAACTCGAATTCGACGATTTCGCGGATTTTTTCGAGGAAGAACATATCGATTTTGGTGCTGGACGCGATAAGACCGATGTCGCCGCCGCGCTCGAAGAGTTCGGCGATTGCAAACAGTCTGTCATCCGTGCAGTCTTTGATGTAATCGTAAAGTTCCTGTCTGGTCCAGGTGTCGAACTTGGGAATCCAAATGTGGATTGCGCCGATTTCGAGAGAACGGAGTGCTTTGAGCAGGCTTTCTTCGAAGGTTCTGCCTATGCTCATGACTTCGCCCGTCGCTTTCATCTGAGTGCCGAGCTTGTTGGACGCGGTGTCGAATTTGTCGAAGGGGAAACGCGCGACTTTGGTGACGATGTAGTCAAGCGCGGGTTCGAACGCCGCGGGCGTGTTTGCAAGCATGATTTCGTCGAGGTGCATACCGAGCGCGACTTTTGCGGTTACGCGCGCAATCGGATATCCGCTGGCTTTCGACGCAAGTGCGGAAGAACGCGATACGCGGGGGTTGACCTCGATGAGATAGTATTTGAAAGAGTGAGGGTCGAGTGCGAACTGAACGTTGCAGCCGCCTTCGATTTTGAGTTCGCGGATAATCTTCAACGCGCTGTTGCGCAGCATCTGAACTTCTTTGTTGGTGAGCGTCTGCGCGGGAGCCACGACGATACTGTCGCCAGTGTGAACGCCGACGGGGTCGAGGTTTTCCATGCTGCATATCGCAATCGCCGTATCGTTGGCGTCACGCATGACTTCGAATTCGATTTCCTTGAACCCTTTTACACTCTTTTCCACGAGAACCTGTCCCACGGGGGAAAGTTTGAGAGCGTTTTTCATAATCTCGCAAAGTTCGGCTTCGTCCTCCGCAAAACCGCCGCCCGTGCCGCCCAGAGTGAATGCGGGACGGAGCACCACGGGATAGCCGATAACCTTTGCGGCTTCGATTGCTTCTTCCGTGCTGTACGTTATCTGAGAAGGTATGACGGGTTCGCCGATGCGCTCGCACATCTCTTTGAACTTTTCTCTGTCTTCCGCCATTTCGATACTTTCTAGCGACGTTCCGAGCAGTTTAACGTTGCATTCGTCCAAAACACCGCTTTTCGCAAGTTTCATGGCAAGGTTCAGACCGGTCTGTCCGCCGAGCGCGGGAACGATTGCGTCGGGGCGTTCGTAGCGGATTATTTTAGCCACGTATTCGAGAGTGAGCGGCTCCATGTAAATCTTGTCCGCCATCATCTTGTCCGTCATAATCGTGGCGGGATTGGAGTTTGCAAGCACCACTTCGTAACCCTCTTCTTTGAGAGCGATACACGCCTGCGTTCCGGCATAGTCGAACTCTGCCGCCTGCCCTATTACGATAGGACCGGAGCCTATGACAAGTACTTTCTTTATATCAGTTCTCTTTGGCATTTTTCTTCCACTCCTCGATATTCACGATAAACTTTTCGAACAGTCTGATGCTGTCGCAGGGTCCCGGTGCGCTTTCGGGATGGAACTGCACCGAGAAAACGTAATTCTTTTTGTCTTCTACGCCTTCGACCGTTTTGTCAAGCAGATTGACGTGCGTGACGGAAAGTCCCGTTCCTTTCAAAGACTTCTCGTCGACTGCGTAGCTGTGGTTCTGTGCGGTGATTTCGATAAAACCCGTCGTCTTGTCGAGTATGGGATGGTTGCCGCCGCGATGACCGAATTTCAGTTTGTAAGTCTTTGCGCCGTACGCAAGGCTGATAAGCTGATGTCCCATGCAAACACCCATCATAGGCACTTTGCCTTTGAGTTGTTTGACAAGCTCGACTACTTCCGGAACATTCTCGGGGTCGCCGGGTCCGTTGCTCAGGAACACTCCGTCGGGTTTGAGGTTGAGCACGTCTTCCGCGCTGATGTTGTGAGGCACGACTATGACGTTGCAACCCTGATTGTTGAGGTTTCTGACCATCTGCTGTTTGATGCCGCAGTCGATTGCAACCACGTTGTATTTGTGGTTGGGCGTACGGCTGTACCAGCGTTTCTTGCAACCTGCACGGTTTACCTGATCGGTCGGATATTTGTATTCGGATATGGTTTTGAGAGCGTCTTCCGTCGGAACGCTTTCGTCAACAAGGTACGCAACCATAGAACCTTTGTCGCGTATCGTTCTCACCAGTTTGCGGGTGTCGATACCCTGCAATCCCGGTACGGAATTTTCTTCCAACAGCTCGGAAAGGGTTTTCGTGTAACGGAAGTTGGAGGGGTCGTCGTTGTAGTCGCGGACTATGAGCGCTTTGAGCAGCAGGCTTTTGCTTTCATAGTCCTCATCCGTAATACCGTAGTTGCCTATGATGGGATAGGACATTACGATAATCTGGTCGCAGTAACTGGGGTCGGAAATAATTTCCTGATACCCTGCCATCGACGTGTTGAACACGATTTCGCCGATTGCGTCCACGTTCGCGCCGAACCCTGTTCCGACGTAAACGTCGCCGTTTTCCAGCACAAGTTTTCTTTTCACTCTTTCCATATTATTTCTCCGTTATAAATTGTCATGATGTTCTTTCCGCACACCGTTCTGCCTTCGAAAGGAGTGCTGTTGCCTTTTGACGCGCTGTCCTGTCCTCTCACCGTCCATTCTCTCGAAAGGTCCAGAACGGCAAGATTTGCTATCGCGCCGTCGTATATGTCGCCGCCTGCAATCCCGAAACGCCTGCAAGGAGCCGTGCTCATCGCATAAATCAGTCTTTCAAGCGGAATTATACCTTTTTTCACAAGCTCGGTGTACAGCACCGCAAACGCGCCTTCCAGCCCGATGACGCCCATAAGACTGCCTTTCAGTCCCCTCGATTTCTCTTCGTCAGAGTGCGGCGCGTGGTCCGTCGCAATCATATCCAGCGTTCCGTCCGCCAGCGCCGCGCGGAGTGCTTCTCTGTCCTCGCGCGAACGGAGCGGAGGGTTCATCTTGAACCTGCCGTCTTCCTGCAAATCATCCTCGCAAAGCACGAGATAATGAGGTGCCGTCTCCGCCGTAACGTTGACGCCTGCGGCTTTCGCTTTTCTTATGATTTCCACGCTTTCTTTCGTGGACACGTGGCATACGTGATAGGCAACGCCCGTTTCCGCGGCAAGCGCAACGTCACGCTCCACCATTTTCCACTCGCTTTCCGAAGATATGCCCTTGTGCCCGTGAGCGGCGGCATATCTGCCCGCATGAACGTATCCGCCGTCAAGCAGGCTTTCGTCTTCGCAGTGCGCGGCAATAATCTTGCCGCAGACTTTTGCGCGCAACATTGCCTCTTTCATTTTTTCGGGGTTCTGCACGCCTTTTCCGTCGTCGGAAAACGCTATCACCTCGGGAGCAAGCCCTTCTATGTCCGAAAGTTCCTTGCCTTTTTCGCCGACGGTGAGTGCCCCGTACGGGTAAACGTCGATTTTCGCACCGCTGCGGATTGCGGCAAGTTCGACGTCCAGATTTTCTTTGCTGTCGGGCACGGGGTTAAGGTTGGGCATTGCGCAAAGCGCTGTATATCCGCCTTTTGCTCCGCATAAAGTCCCGCTTTCTATGCTCTCTTTATAAAAAAAACCGGGTTCCCGCAGATGCACGTGTACGTCTGCAAAACCCGGAACGATAAATAATCCGCTTGCGTCGATGGTTTCGGAACACATCGCGGGAGAATACGACCCCCCTTCGAAAACTTTACCGCCGTCGACGAACAAATCACCCTTTGCGGGTCCTTTCGTCGTATAGTAAGTCGCGTTTTTGAAGAGCAACATTTGTCTTTCTCCCAAAATTTTTTCTATTATATCACACAGCCCGCGGATTGCAAAGTGCTTGACGGCAATTTTTCAAAATTTTCAACACGTAGTGTTTGCAATCGTCCGCACTTTACACAGCGCCCTTTTGCACCTCGACGCGCCGTTTGTTTTACAGCCGATTTTTCTCCGCTCACCATGTTGTTTCAAGCTGTTTGTCTGCTTGTTTGTTTATTATACTTATATTTATATAGTAAATATATAGTTTTCCTTAATTAATAAGGCAGATTGATAGGTCGTCTGTTGCCTTTTCGGAGCACAAAAAAAGCACCGCCCGAAGGCGGTGCTTTAAGATTGCTTTACTCGACCGTTACGGATTCGTCGCCGTCGGCTTTTTCTTCGTCCGACATTGTTTCTTCTTTCACGTCTTCTTCAAACACCGCGTTGTCCGCTGCGGGTTCGTTGACGACGGGTGCTTCCGCGCCATCGACGGGTCCGGTTACGGGAACATAGTTCGCTTCGAATTCGTCTTTGATGCGTTTCTTGTATTCACGGCAGCAGCCTGCTGCAAAGACCGCAAGCACAGACACGGCACCGAAGATGAACAGCCAGTTTCTCAACGACATTACGGAGATAACCGCGAACAGCAGGGAGTTGGATTGCATCCAGGTCATATACTGGTAACCCAGCAAACCTTTTTCGACGTTGGAAGGACGAACCGCGATTTTCAGTGCGCCCGTATCGTCGATGCAGATGCCGAGAGAAAGTTCTCTGCCGCCCGTTGCCGTGGATATGGTATCTTTGATGCCGTCGAGCAATTCACCGAGGAAATCGTTGACGCTTCCGCCGGGAGCAACGACTTTGATGAGCAGGTTGACGACATCGAGAAGTTCACTGAGCGTCAAGGGCTTTTGGAGTTTTTCCACTACGCCGCTGAGCGCCTGTTTGATGCTGTCGGGAAGAAGTCCAACGACGAAGGACAGGTCAATCGTGATGCCGTCAAGGCTTGCGACGTCCATGTTCTTTCCGTCCATGTCCAGAACGCTCCATTGTACGGGCTGTCTGACGTAACCGCCGATGAGGTTGTTGTTTTCGTCATAAGACGGAATGATGACTGCGCCTTTGTTGACTTTGACGCCTTCAACAGGGTTGACGACCAATGCTTTCTGATGTGCGGAATCCCATTCGACCGCGCCGGACGTTGCGAGCAGGGTTTTGACTTCGTCGGGCATATAGAGCTCGAAGAAGTATGCGTCGTCGGGTTCAACGATGGTGCCGTTGTTCATTTCCGCACCCTTTCCGTCGGAATAGGTGTAGCCTTCGTCAAGCAACAGTCTGATGACGACGGGAATGGTCATTCTGTTGGACGTTGCATAAAGAATGAGAGAGTCGTCATAGGTTACGTATCCGTCCTGATACATGCTTGCATAGTTGTTGTTGAAGAGGTAAGCTATTCTGTCGTTGTTGAAGCCCTCTTTGCTGAGTTTTTCAAACTCGGGATAGATATAGTCGGTTACCGCGTGCGCAAAACTGCGTCTGGATCTGTTGCCCCATTCGGTATCGGGTCCGAGGAAGGCGTAGTTTACGTCGGTCAGGATCCATTCGTCATAGATGAAGTTGAACAGTTCCTGTTTGAGGGCGGGCATTTTGTTCCAGATATAAGTGTCGTAATACGCCTTGTCGCGACCAGCGAGGACGCTGCTGTAATAAGAGGTGTTTTTGGACACTTCGCTGTTGGAACTCATGGACGAATAGTCGTATTTCGGGTCATAGTTGCCGTTGAGCAGGTTGAGCATTATGAACTTGCGGACAATCTGCGCGTTGAACTGTGCCTGGTCTTCGTATTCGTGTCCCAAATCCTCGACAAACAATGTGCTGGACGTGAGTTTTGCGAGAATGTCGGGCAGAACGACGTCGAGCGCCACACCGATGACCGCGGTAAGAATGACGACGGTTACGATGAGAACCACGGTTTGATGTCTGATAGGTTTCTTGGATTTCTTTCTGGTCACGCAAAGCGCAACAATGAGGAACACAAGCCCGAACACGCCTGCAAGAATGGTTCCCACGAAAGGCCAGAAGGAATAATAAGGAACGAGCTGCCACATTTCATATCCGAACACGCCTGCAAGGATAATGAGAATGGGGAAACTGATGATATAGAATACTGCTTCGAGAGTGGTAAGTCCTGCGATTTTGCTCTGTACCGCTTTTGCGGGATTGGCTTTATTGTTTTTCATATTACAGCACCTCCTTCTCGTTATCTTCCGAAACAAGTGGCTCGGTGGTCTCCTCTGCTATCGCATCGGGTTCGGTCGCGTTTTCGGCAACCGCAATATCCTGTTCGTCTGCCGAAGGAGCGGCAACGTCTTCGTCCTTACCGGATTTTTTCTTGGATTTCTTGGATTTTTCCACGACAACTTCCTGTCCTGTTGCAAACAGCATTTCGCGTTCGCCCGCTATACCGCTGAGAATGGTGAACAGCATAACGAAAGGCAGGAAACCGACGATAAGTTCTCTCAGGCTGAACAGAGGATAGTAAACTCTCTTGTACGCGAGGTCGGTCTGCAACTGTTTGACGGACGCGTAATCCGCAAGTCCGACGGAAGAGGGATAAGTGCCGTTGCCGATGGTGTCGCCCGCGATAAGGCTGCTGCCGGGGATGAGGACGGAACCAATCATATAACCGTGCAAACCGCCTTCGTAGTTCGCGCGGTCGAGCATCGCGTAATATTTTGCAAGTTCTTTTTCTTCTTCGGTTACGGCAGCCGCTTCATAGTAGTCGTAAACGGGTTTGATTTCGGGGTTGTCATACCAGTAAAGACCGCCGAGCAGGTCGGAAATCAGTCCGTTGAGAACGTCTTCGGTGGTCATGCCGGGTGCAACGGTTATAGGAATATTGATGCCGAGCAGTCCGAGCAACGTTCCTACGATATCGTTACCGAGTATGGAGTTGAGAAGACCCGCAACGTCGTTGTTGAGGAACTTCTTGGCAATCATATCAAGAACTCTGGAAAGACTGCCGATGAGGTTTCCGTCCAACATAACGGTGAACGTCTTGGTTTCTTCGTCCCAGCCGGGTGCTCCCGCAAATCCGGTGTCGTTTGCGACAAGCGAACCGGAAAGTATAATTTGCAGACCTTTTTCTGCGTCGGCTTTGATTTCGATGCCGAGTTCGAGAGGCTGACCGGTTTCGCCGCCGCCGATGACGTCGAATTTAAGGGGATAAACGCCGTTGACGAAGGACAGCAGTTTGACGATGTAGCTGTTCTTGCCGATTGCCGCGCCGAGCGCGCCGAGAATGTTGGCAAGGTCGCCCTGTGTGATGGTGTGCTCTGCTTCTTCGCCGTCGTTCACGTCTTCGGGATCACCGAATGCCTGATTCCATATAAACGCTAGTTCGGGGTCGGAATTGTATTCGTCGTAACGGCGCTGCGTTGCCTGTTCGATGATTTTTTCGTGGATTTCGTCGGAGCCGCCGAGTTCGTCAATCTTCATCTGGGCATAGTAATAATCTTCGAGAATACGAAGCGCAACGTCAATGCCGAACACGTAGCCGTCGGAAAGCATACCGTTGGAGTTGTAGGAAGCGTAACCGTAAATACCGTCTCTCATCTGGGACATCTTGGACGTCTTGTACCATACGTATCTGGTAACGTCCACGGTTGCACTGCCGCTGTCACCCGCGGGAATGGAGTTGGAATACTTCGCGAAGTAATAGCCTTCGTAAACTACGCCGTCCAGTTCGAGTTTGCCGTCCGCATTGGGCGCAACCTTGACAAGACCGGTTTCGGAGCCCGTATAACCGTATATTTCTTCGTACGTTATGGGTTTGTTTGCCGTGTTGTCGGCAACGCCTGCCTTCTGAGCGCCGCTGAGACCGATGTTGTAATACACCAACACGTTCTCGACTTCCTGAATGAACAGGTCGTTGTATCCGATACGTCTGCCGGACGGACGGGAAGAATCGCTGGTCTTGGAATTGAAGTGACCGAGCTGGTCTTTGTAGCTCTCGACCACTACTCCGTCTGCCGCGTTCTCCGCAATAGCGTCAAGCTGAACGGGCATGACAAGGTCCATAACGACAACGGGAACCAACATGACTATGAGAGTTATCGCCGCGACAATCACGGTTCTCGCGCGTCTGTTTTTGACGGTTTTTGCGAGAATGATGTGAATGAGCGCGATGACCGCCCATATTCCGAACGCCACCCAGAAGCCGTAAAGCGAAGTTCCTTTGAACAGAACCTGCATGTTCGCGAACAACTCCGAACTTGCCAGTCCCGCATAGGCATATTCACCTGCAAAGAGGGAAATGGCCGTCACGAGAGTCGCAAGAACGAAAAGAGGCAGTCCGAGGCAATAGAAAACAACTTTTAGCGTGCGAAAAAGTTTGATTTTGTTACTGCTACGCTGTTCCATAATTTTCTCCTTTTTCTTGAATGCGGATGAGGAAGGAATTCCTCGGTTGATTTATTTTTTGTCCGATAAAATCGGTGTATACCTTATTGCTGTGCGGGACGCGCGGGAAGGTCGATATCCGTCGGCGCGGAAAATTCGAACGACGCCGTGGAAAAGTCTTTTGCTTCCGATTGCGCTTTGTCGTCAACGATTGTTATCTTGATATTGTAAACGCCGTTGTCGTTGGGATAATAAGAAACATAATTGCCGTTTTCCACCAAATTTCCGTCGGGGGCAACAAGACGAATGTTTTCGGGGTCGCCTTTGTCGGGGTCGACTTTGACTGTCAACACGGTTTTGCCGTCTACGTTTTCGGCATAGTAGTCACCGTAGCACCATGTAACCTGATAATCGTCGGGCTGGAAGGCTTCGGGAACAACCATATCCATCTGCCACGTGCCGCCTGCGGTAAAATAAAGGGAGCCTTTTCCGATTCCGATCCATATGGACGCCTTGGATTGCATAATAACGCTCTCGGGCGGTACGGAAGTGTCCTTGTTGCAGGCTGTAAAAGCAAAAAGCGAAATTGCGGTCAAACAGACCAAAACCAAAATAAGCGCTTTCTTTCTCATATACCCTTTCCCCCCAAATCTGAAATAGCATAGATTTGACTTTTATATATTATCATAATAATATACTTTTATCAAGTCGGAATTTATATCATTCACCTTAATTTAATGTTCAACATTATACTGAAATCCTCATATCTTGCTGACGCGGCAAAGGTATTTTAAGCAAAATATTTTTTTTCACACCGATATGCGGTTTTAAGATGGTCTATCGAGATGATGTCATCCGTGTCTTTTTTATTCTACAACTGTATCTACTTCTCAAAATCCTGCATTTTATGTTCAAAAATCGCACATTTATCGCGCGATTGTGATATAATTAGCGAGTAGTAAACACGTTTAACCAAATTTTGCGCAAGTCCGATTTTTCCCGCCGCTCACGCCTTTACGCGATCCTCGGAAAAATATTGTATTGACGAGTGCAAAGTCGAGTGTTAAGATAATAGTAAACTTGTAAATCTTATTCTGCGAGGTATTTTATGTCCTATATCAGCGAAGTTATTGAAATGACTGAACGCAAAAACCCCGGCGAACCCGAATTTATGCAGACCGTAAAAGAGGTGCTGGAATCTCTCGCTCCCGCTATCGAGCAAAACGAGGAGCTGTATCGCAAACACTGCATTCTCGAAAGACTCGTCGAACCCGACAGACAGATTATGTTCCGCGTGGCATGGACGGACGACAAAGGCGTTAACCACGTAAACCGCGGCTTCCGCGTGCAGTTCAACAACGCTATCGGACCTTACAAGGGCGGTCTCCGTTTCCAACCCAACGTCAATCTGTCCATAATGAAGTTCCTCGGTTTCGAACAGACTTTCAAGAACTCCCTCACCGGTCTGCCCATGGGCGGCGGCAAAGGCGGTTCTGACTTCGATCCCGCTGGCAAATCCGATGCGGAAATCATGCGTTTCTGCTACAGCTTCATGACGGAACTCTACCGTCACATCGGTCCCGACGTTGACGTCCCCGCAGGTGATATGGGTGTCGGCGGAAGAGAAATCGGCTATCTGTTCGGCGCGTACAAGAAAATCCGCGGCGCATACGAAAACGGCGTTCTTACGGGCAAAGGCATTTCCTACGGCGGTTCTCTTATCAGACCCGAAGCAACCGGTTTCGGTGCAACTTACTTCTTCAAAGAAGTTCTCAACCACCTCGGCGAAGACATCAAAGGCAAAACCTTCTGCCTCTCCGGTTTCGGCAACGTCGCATGGGGCGCGGCACTCAAAATAACCGAACTCGGCGGCAAGGTTATCACCCTGTCCGGTCCCGACGGTTACATATACGACCCCGACGGCGTAAGCGGTGAAAAAATCGACTATATGCTCGAAATGCGCGCAAGCGGCAGAAACAAGGTTCAGGATTATGCGGACAAATTCGGTTGCGAATTCGTCGCAGGCAAGAAACCCTGGGGCAACGTCAAAGCGGACATCTATATGCCCTGCGCAATGCAGAACGAAATCCGCATCGAAGACGCACAGGCAATGGTCAAACTCGGCGTCAAGTACCTCAACGAAGTTTCCAACATGCCCACCACCAACGAAGCGCTCGCCTACTTGCAGGCAAACGGCGTAGTGGTCGCACCGTCCAAAGCGGTCAACGCAGGCGGCGTTGCAGTCAGCGGCCTCGAAATGAGCCAGAACAGCGAACGTCTTGCGTGGACGGCGCAGGAAGTCGACGAAAAACTCAAACACATAATGAGCGGAATCCACAACCAGATTCTCGACGCGCTCAAAGCGTTCAACATGGACTACAACCTTGTTGCGGGCGCAAACCTCGCAGGCTTCAAGAAAGTAGCGGACGCCATGATTGCACAAGGCATCAACTGATTTAATTATTCAGCGTTTTCTATAATATGAACAAAAGCCGCACATTCGTTGTGCGGCTTTTGCTTTGTCGTTGATTGTCTTTTTTTAGCTGTTTTTTAACGCCGTTTATCCGCCCGCTTATTTGTGTGATTTTTTGCGGGTTCCGAGAAAATCTCTTCCCTGTCGAAATATTATTTTCTGTTTGCGTTTTGAACGGATTTTGTCGATTTCACCGCGTTAGATATCAGTTTTCCAGCGCGTTGCCGACTGACAGCACTTCGTTATCGTTAATCTCCATCGGATATTCGCCGTCGAAACAAGCCGTGCAGTAGGGACCTCCACCACAGCTTTTCACCATGCATTCGAGAGGAATGTAATGCAGGCTGTCCGCACCGATTTCCTTGCAGATTTCTTCTTCGGTCTTATACGCGCCGATAAGCTGTTCTCTCGTCTGCATGTCCACGCCGAAGAAACAGGGATATTTGACGGGAGGAGAACCGACCAGCATATGCACTTCCGTTGCTCCGCTTGCGCGCAAAAGGTTGATTATTTTTCTGGATGTCGTTCCGCGAACGATGCTGTCGTCAATGAGGATAAGCCGTTTGCCTTTGATGTTGCTGCGGAAAGCGTTGAGTTTTATTTTGACCGCGCTTTCACGCATGGATTGGCTGGGCTGAATAAACGTTCTGCCGATGTAGCGGTTCTTCGTGAGTGCGTCAACCATGGGAAGTCCGCTGACGTCCGCATACCCTCTTGCGCATACCGTCGCACTGTCGGGAACGCCTGCAACTATGTCCGCGTCGATTTTGTAGAGTTTGGCAAGTTCCTTGCCGCAGTTGTAACGCGCTTCGTACACGCTGACGTTGTCGATTACGGAGTCGCTTCTTGCAAGATAAACGTATTCGAAAATGCAGGGGTGCGAATCGGGAACCATGATTTTCTGCGATTTGATTTTGCCGTCGGGGGTGACCGTTATCATTTCGCCGGGTTCGACGTCGCGCACAAACTCCGCGTCAACCGCGTCGAGGGCGCAGGATTCGCTTGCAAACAACACCGCTCCGTCCTTTTTGCCCATAACAAGGGGTTTGAGTCCGTAACGGTCGCGCACCGCGATGAGTTTGTTGTCCGCCATACACACTATCGCAAACGCGCCGACAAAGTCCATGCACGCTTTCTGCACGCCGTTTTCCACACTGGACGTGGTGTAGTAGTTGATGAGTGCGGCAACAACTTCGCTGTCGACAGACGACTGGAAAATGTGTCCGCGGTCGATGAGCCAGTTCTTTATTGCGGCGGCGTTGACGATGTTACCGTTGTGAGCTATCGCCATTCTGCCGTATCTGCCGTAAAATACGACGGGTTGCGCGTTGACGACGTTGCTGGAACCGCACGTCGAATATCTGACGTGTCCGATTGCGATGTCCGAATCGGGAAGCAACGAAAGTTCTTCTTCGGAAAAGACTTCGTTGACAAGTCCCATATTCTTGTAATACGCGATTTTCCTGTCGGGCATATTGACGGCTATACCCGCGCTTTCCTGCCCTCTGTGTTGAAGAGCGAAAAGTCCGTAGTAAACCTCACGGGCAAGCGGTGCTTTTTCCTTCTGCACCACGCCGAATATGCCGCATTCTTCGTGAACGCCGAATTCTCTCGGGCTGATTGTAATGCTTTTCATAACTCTCCTGAGATTATTTGCCCATTACGCGTTTGATGATTTCCTGATACGCGTCTTCGACGCCGCCGAGGTCGCGACGGAAACGGTCTTTGTCGAGGCTGACGTGTTTTGTGGTGTCCCAAGTGCCCGCTTCCCAGAAACGGCAGGTGTCGGGAGAAATTTCGTCCGCTAGCACAATCTGACCGTGGAATCTGCCGAATTCGAGTTTGAAGTCGATGAGGTCGATGTTGAGTTCCTTGAAGAATGCTTTCATCGCGTCGTTGACGGCAAACGCCATTCTGGTGATTTCGTCGATTTCGTCTTTGGTCGCAAGACGGAGCGCAAGTGCGTGATAGGTGTTGATAAGCGGGTCGCCGAGTTCGTCGTTCTTATAGGAGAACTCGATTGTGGGAATTGCAAGCTCGGTGCCTTCCGCCACGCCGTAACGCTTGGAGAAACTGCCTGCGGCAACGTTTCTTACGATGACTTCGAGGGGAACAATCTGAACTCTCTTGACGACGGTATCTCTGTCGGAAAGCTGTTCGACAAAGTGTGTGGGAACGCCCTTTTTCTCCAACATTTCCATCATCATATTGCTCATTTTGTTGTTGATGACGCCCTTGCCCGCTATCGTGCCTTTTTTGAGTCCGTTGAACGCGGTTGCGTCGTCTTTATAGGAAACGATGACGTAATCGGGATTGTCGGTGGCGAACACCTTCTTCGCTTTGCCTTCGTAAATTTGTTCGAGCTTTTGCATATAGACCTCCGATACAAAAAAATTAAAGCACGGCTAAAAGCCGCGCTTTTGTCTTCATAAGTTTACACAGGGGCGCACCTTGGCGAAATGCGCGGAACAAGACTGTCCGCAACTGCGCTCACCGCAAAGTCCGAAATGTTTGTACCCTGCATTTTTCATACGCACATATTATCACACCGCCGCGCGCAAAGCAAACGAATTGCACCCCATGAATAAACATTTTTCAAAATTCTCCGCCGCGCCGACTTCCCGTTTGTTACACATCGGCTTGCCGTTTGTTACCCGCCGACTTCCCGCCGACCGAAAAAAGCCCCCGACAAAGTCGGGGACGTTTGGTTTTGTTTGCTCTTCGTATTTGATTTTTGCAATGCGTTTTGTCTTTTTGCGTTTTGTTTATCGGTTGCCTTTTGACTGCGTTCAGTTCTTCTTGTCGAGTTCGGCAAGTTTTTTGAGCATTGCCTTGTCGTCCATTGCGGAAATATCTTCGCCCGCACGCATGAGTTCGAGCAGTCCGTTTGCGTTGACAGCGGGTTTTTCAATGCCGATTTCGCCGAATTCGCCGACCGTTCCGACGTCGTATTTCGCAAGCGCACTGTCTTCTTCCTTACGGTATATGACGAATTTCTGCCAGCAGAATTCCAGAACGCCGTTGAGCAACATGGAACAGACTTCCACGGCAAGGGTTATGCCCTGATGTGCGGCAAGATAAGCCGCAACCGAAACGCCTGCGCTTGCCGCCGCGCCCGCCGCCAGGTATCCGGGCATATAGCCGTTGAACCACAGTTTGAACGGGAAAAACGGAACATAGAACAAGAACGCGAGGAACATTGCTCTGCTTACGTTGCCTGCGGATTTGAACGTGAATTTTCTGTTGACGGTGAAGTTCCAAAGAATGGAAAGCGTCAACGAAATCAAAGTGCTGACGAAGTTGAGCAGCGGAACGTCCGTGATAAACTTGATGTGTATTTCGGGGTTTATCGGCAAGATGTTGATGAAAATCGTGAATGTTATGAACTCGACGAGTCCCGCGCTTGCCGTAAACAAAGCGTATTTGATGGCTTGAACAAGTGTTTTTCTCTTTTGTTTTTTCTGTTCTTTTTCTTCTTCGCGCGCCATTTGTTCCAAGGCGATTTGCGGGTCGAAATATCCTTTTTCCGTACTCATAACTCCTCCTTAACACGGATATTATACCACGGCTATAAACATATTCAAGAAAAAATTTCGACTGCGCACCGTTATTCTCCGCATTATTCTCCGCATTATTCTCCGCATTTTCTCCTCCGCACGTTCGCTCTCAACCCGCCGACACACCGCACGAACGTATATAAACCGCGGCGCGGGGCAACAATCAATCGATGAAAACTTCCGAACTCATTGCAAAAATCAAATCCGATTTTCACGAAACAGGCGACCTGTTGATAAGACAAATCACCATAAACGACGTTGGCTGTTGTTTCGTTTATCTCGACACGCTCTCGGACAAACTGCTCCTCGAACAGGACGTAATCACCCCCGTGTGCGAATGCGAAGAACTGTTTGACGGCACAGAACGCACCGCCGACGAACTCCGCGAAATTCTGCTTGCCGTAACGGGATTCGGACAGGATATAGTCCCCCTCGGATACGGTGAAGCTGTCGCGAAAATAGCAGAGGGCGACGTCGGCTTTTTCCTCGACGGACAGGACGGGTTCTGTATGTTTTCCTTGCGCAAGTTCGACAAACGCGCAATCGCGGAACCCCCGACGTCCACCGTTCTCAAAGGTCCCCGCGAAGGTTTTATCGAAGAAATAAAAACAAACACGGCCCTTATCCGCCGCCGCATAAAATCGCCCGACCTCGTCTTTGAAAATCTGACCGTCGGAAGATACTCTTCCACCCCGGTGTCCATTGCGTACGTTTGTTCAGTTGCCGACCCCGAAACGGTAAAACAGGTGCGCGAACGGCTGGAACAAATCGACATCGACGGTATAATCGACAGCGCGTATGTCGCGGGGTTTCTCGAAGAGCGCAGGCACTCCCTTTTCAAACAGATAGGCAACTCCGAAAAACCCGACGTAATCGCCGCCAAACTTCTCGAAGGGCGCATTGCCGTCATCGTGGACGGGTCGCCGCTCGTGCTCACTCTGCCTTTCGTTCTGCTCGAAGATTTGCAGGACGGATACGACTACTATTCGGGCGACTGGCGGGCTACTTTTGCAAGAATTTTCCGACTTTTAGGCGCCGCTCTCACCGTTCTGCTTCCCGCGGCGTACGTCGCGCTGCAAAGCTATCACTACCACCTGTTGCCCATAAAATTCCTGGTCACGCTCGTAAGCGCGACAAGCGCAATCCCGTTTCCGCCCGCCGTGGAAATGCTTTTCGTTTTGCTGCTTTTCGAAATCCTGAACGAGGCGTCGATACGTATGCCGCGATATCTCGGCGTTTCTCTCTCAATCGTCGGCGCAATCGTCCTCGGCGATACCGCAGTCAAAGCGGGACTCATTTCTTCGCCCGCCGTCCTCGTCGTCGCGCTGTCGTCAATCGGCGTTTTCTGTATCCCCGACCAAGTCGGAACGCTGTCCATTCTGCGTATAGTCTTTCTGCTTGCAAGCGCCGTTCTCGGTCTGTTCGGAATAATGGTTCTGCTCGTTCTGCTTGCGTCCTATCTGTCCACGCTGACGGGCTACGGAACACCCTATCTCGCGCCTTACGCACCGCGCATTTTCCCCGACCTCAAAGACGGAATTATGAAAGCCGAAATCTCCGAAATGGACTCCCGTCCTTGCTCTCTGCCTTATACGCAGAACCGCACAAGATTGCAAAAGGAGCACTTGAACGATGAATAGCGCAGCAAAAACTCTCGGTTCGGTCAAAAGCATAACTTCGACACAAGCAAATCCGACAGTCGGAAACAAGCGCGGATTTCTCGACGACAACACCGTATGGAACTCGCAGGCAGGCAGCCTGATTTTCTGCTGCGGTATAGTTTTCAAGGTATCGTCGCTTCCGGGGTTGGTTGCACAAACGCTCGGAAGTTCCACACTTTGGCTGTACATTTTAATGTCGTGCATAGACCTTGTTTGTCTGACTGCGACATACCTTTTCGCAAGAAGCGGCGCGGACGGATTTCTTTCTGCACGCAAAAGATTGCCGTACAGAATGCTCAACGGGCTTATGTCCCTTTATCTGCTGACGAAAGGATTTTTCTACTTCGTCTACACGGTCATTTTCCTGACGATAGACCTGTTCGTCGGCGTTGCGCCTTACGTCATTATTCTGGTGCTTGCCGTGCCCGTTGTGTACACGGGCGTAAAAGGCATACGCGCGCTTGCCCGCTCGTCGGAACTCTTCGCCGTCGTTCTGTTCCTGATTATGATTGTCAATCTCGCGTTCCTGAACGCCGACACCGACTTCGGCAGAAACCTGCCCGTGTTTGCCGTGTCACCATCCGATTTCTTCAAAGAAGGATTGCGTTACAGTCTGTGGCTCGGCGACCTGTTCCCCTTGCTGTTCATCAAACTGCGCAACAAAAAACTCCCCTTCTTCGGCATAGGTGCAGGCGTATCGTATATTCTCGTTCTCGTTGTCGCAATGCTTGCCGTCGCCATGTACGGCAACGCACTCCCGTACGTGTACAATATGCTCATTAGGATTGCGGGTTTCAACCAACTGTCAATGGAAATAGGAAGATTGGAATGGGCGGCTCTTTTCGTCGTCATAATAATGGCGATTTGCGGGCTTTCCCTGCTCTTCTGGGGCAGCGCGGAAAGCTGTCGCCGTGCCGTCGGAACACCTGTGCCCGCCCGAATACTGTTCACGTTGCTGATAACCGTTCTCCCGCTTGCGCTCCCGACCTTACAGGACGTCGTAACGTTTTCCACAACGGACTTCGGATACGCGATGTTTGCGTTTGCGCTGTTTTTCGCATTTGCCTACGGCGTCGCCGCAATCTACGCAAAACGCAAAATGCCAAAAACTCCCTTGTCCTCCGACATTCCTTTATCGGGAACTTCGTCCTGCGGCAACACGACTGCCGACGACAAGCAAACCGACGCACTGCAAAACGAGCAATCTGCGGGTTTGTCGGGCAACGTGTCCGACGACGGAATATCGGCAAGTAAGTCGTCTGCGGGCGAAAATGCGGCAAACATAACTTCGGGAGGTGAAAACAATGACTGAAAAAAGTTCTGGCGTATCCGCCGCGGCGCGCAAACTCCGCAACGCTTTTATGAAAAGAAAATGGTTGGTCATCGTGCTTATCGCCGCCATACTCATTTTCTTCGGGCGTGTTGTGGACAACAAGTCGCTTAAACAGTCGGCAATAGTGATTGGTCTCGGCATAGACAAAGCGGACAACGCGTTCACGGTGTCCACTCAATCCGTCGTCATAACGGGCGGCGCGGGCGAGGGACAGTCGTCGCAATCGTACGTCGTATATTCCGCCGAAGGCAAAACCGTGTCCGAAGCCCTCGACAAAATTTCGCAGCATATGGGACTGCTCGTATCCCTTTCGCATTGCAACGTGCTGGTTCTGTCGCAAAACGTTTTGCGCTCCGACCTCGAACTGCTCGTGGCTCCGCTTATTGGTGCGTACGCTCTGCCCGAACAGGCAGTCGTCACATCCTGCACGGAAAAGCCGTCCGACATACTTGCCGCGCGAACGGGCACAACGGTTGCCGCTTCGTATTTCATTCAGTCATCGCTCCTGCAGAACCTCGGCGGCGACGGACTTGCAATGGTAACCGTCAAAGACTTTCTCGCGCACACTCTGTCGCGGAGCGCAAGCGTCAACATTCCGCTTGTCGAACTCGAAAAACTGGAAGACAACCCGCAGACGCCCGACGGCGAAAGCAAAGACAATTTTCAGTTGATTATGAACCGCAATCTCGTCGTGTCCGAAAACGGCAGTTTCGTTCTGGAAGAAGAACCCGCACAGGCAGCAACTCTGCTCATACAGCATAAAGTGCTCGGCAAGCTCTCGCCCGTTCTTCCTACGGGCGAAGCCGTGGAATTCCGTGTGCTCGACGTCAAGTCGTCGGCAAAGGCAGACGGAATGAGCGTACACGCGGAGATAGAAATCAAGGTTTCGTTTATGGAAGCGCAGAACACGCCGTCGGACGAACGTATAACCCCGTCTTCCCCGATAGTCAAAGCGGCCGCGAAAGAACTCGAAAAGGAAATTGCCGAAAACCTGTATCTCTGTTACACGCTGTCAGTCGAAAACAATGCGGATTTCCTGCACCTCGAAAACGAAGTCTACAAGAAGATGGGCAGACATACGCCCGAAAATTGTCTTTCCGACATTGCGTTTTCCTGTTCGGTGAAAGTTACCGTGTCCGAAAACGGTTGATTTGTGCGTATACCGTCCGTTGCCGCAATTTCTATTCTGTGGTTGCGGTGTTCCGCGCCGCGGTCTTTCGCTTTTGCGATAGCTTTCGTCCCGCCGACGTGTCCGCACCGCTGACGTGTCCGTGCCGCCGATGCGTCCGTGCCGCTCTGTTTCGTTCTTGCGGTTAATTGTGCCATGCGATTTTCTCGCGGTTGTCGCCATACGCGGAAAACGGGAATAAAATGTAGCGGAGGCGACAATGGACTATCTTCTTCCGTCTGACGAAACAATGAAAAAGATGGCTGCCGAATACTCGCGTATGCTTTCGGACGTCGACAAAAAAGCCGCCGCGCTGACCTGCTCCGCGCCCGTCGGCAAGGACGGCGAAACGACGCTCTGCGGCTGTCTTTCGGGGGCGCAACTCCTATTTGCGCTTTACTTTGCCTTTGCTTTGGGGTATAATTCGGGATATGGAAATGCAGTTGCTGACTCCGACGGAAATATGGGAAGGCTTCAATCCCGTAAAAGAAGGGACGGAGACTTCGATTATTTCTTCCCGCGAAAATGACAACGTCGTCACAACCGACGTCTTTTTCACTTCCGAAAAAACCGAAAGCGGAAGAGTCAGGGTTTTTGCAAGAATAAGCTACGACTCGCGCTGGCGCGACGCACGCCCCGCCGTGCTTATTCTGCCGTCGCTTGACGCGTCCAGACGATTCGAGGACGTTACGGGGTCGCTTGTCAAAGAAGGTTACGTCGTGTGCCTGTGCGACTATGCGGGCAACTTCGGCGGAACGGAAGACAAGCCCCATACGACCTATCCCGACGAACTGGCGTATGCCGCGGCACCCGCCTGCGAAAAGAATATGTACCGCGTTGTCACGACCGCACGCGAAACGCCTTGGTTCCAATGGGCAAAAGTGGCACGTCGCGCAATAACGATGATTGCCGAACTCCGCTACGTCGACGCGGAAAGAATAGGCGTAATCGGAATGGAAGCGGGAGCACAGATTGCCTGGCAGGTTGCAGGCATGGACGGCAGAGTCCGCGCACTCGTTCCCGTAAACGGGGGCGGCTACCTCTGGCGGCGCAACGTATCGCGTTTCGAGGGCAACACCCTGCCAACCGATGACGAAGAAAGAGCTTTTTCCGCGGGCGTTGGTGCGGAAACTTACGCAAGGTTCGTGTCCTGCCCCACCTGTTATATCGTGTCGTCCAACTCCGTTTACACCGACATCGACCGCGCAGGCGACATTTTGTCGCTAGTGCCCGCCAAATCCAAAATAATGATGACCGTCCGCGGCAGCGCGGAACAGGTCAGCGTGTCCGTCTACAACAGCCTCATCGCATGGATGAGAAAGAACTTCGCGCATGACAGCGAACCAGTCATGCCGCCTTCCGTGTCTTTCCGCGCGGACGAAAACACGCTTTATCTTCAACTCAAATGCCCTTCCTCGACGGTTGCCGTCGACGCATATTATTCAACGGGCGAAGCCGTTTCTTTCGCAAGATACTGGGTTCATCTCGAAGACGCCCAGCAGGTCGGCGAAAACGAATATGTGTATATGGTGCCCGTCACCGACCCCGACGCGCTCACTTTCGCGTTTGCGTCCGTTCGCTCCGACGACGGAATTATCGCAAGTTCACCCGTTGAAGCGGCGCGCCCGTCCGAACTCGGTATGAGCCGCAAAAAATCCTTGCCCGCGGGCGGCGGAAGAATTGTTTACTCCGGCGAAATGGGCACGGGACTTTTCTGGGTCACTACAAAAGACTTTTTCCTCGACGACTCCGTCCTCGGCACCGCAAAAGGTCCGTTCGGAATAAAAGGCATATGCACGACAAAAGGCAATCTCATGCTCTGCCGCAGTACGCAGGCGGAGTTCGCATGCGACAAAAGCGCAATCCTGCAAATGGACGTGTCCAGCGAAACCGACCGCACAATTACGTTTGCCTTCCTCTCCTACCCCGACAGAATTACATACCGTTGCACGGTGAACGTGAAAGGCGGAGACTTCTGGCAGAAAGTCAGAATTGTTGCCGCAGACTGCAAAAGCGAAGAAGGCAGACCGCTTTCCAAGTTCGGAGCGTGCAAACTCATGACGGTCACGGACGCCGAAAACGTACTGTTCAACAATATTGTGTGGATTTGACGCGCTCCGCGCATAGAATTAATGCTATGGAAGAAGATTACCGCTTTATAGACGATACGCCGCAAAAGAAAAAACGCGTAGCAATCGCGCTGATTGCCGTCGCCGTAATTCTGGCGATAGCGGTGGTGTCTGCCGTGCTGGTGAAAGAATACGTCCTTGCGACGTTCATCGTGGACGGCGCGTCTATGTACCCCACCCTCGACGGCGGCGGAAGCGCCCTCGACGACGGCGAAGTGCTGGTGCTCAACCGAGTTGCAAAAATCCGCCGCGGCGACATTATCGTGTTCGAGTACGACTGGGATACGGACGCGGGCGTCGAACCGCACGCGCTTGTCAAACGCGTCATCGGAGTCGGCGGCGACGAAATCGAAATCACCGACAACGTGCTTTACGTCAACGGCGAACAAGTGAACGAAACATACCTTGCCGCGCCAATGGTAACGCCCGACATAAAACTCACAGTACCTGCGGGGCACTATTTCGTTATGGGTGACAACCGCAACAACAGCAACGACAGCCGACACATCGGTTGCGTGCCCGAAGACAAAGTGGTCGGCAGATGCTTTCTGATTGTGGGCACAAACAAATCCCTTCGCTTCCCGAATTGAACCGCACAAACGCGAACTCAATCAATTACTTTCGCGACGGCGTGGCTTGTCTAATTTTTGACACAAACAACATTTTATCGTTGCAAAACAATAAGAAAAACGCGCGATTGCGCGTTTTTTTGTTTTTTGATATGTTTTGTTTTTCTGCCGCATGTTTTGTCGGTTTTTTTGCAGTTTTGATTTTCAACCGCGGATTTATGCGAGCTGTTTTTCAAAGGATTTGCGCGGTTTACTTTTCTGCGGCTTCCTGTTTTGCTTCCTTTCTCGGCTTGCGATAGTACGCCGCAAGTCTGGACTCCCAGCCTTTGATTATGTTGTCGTTGTAGTTGCGCGGAATGTTCTTTGCGCATCTGTAAGCCATAAGGCTCTTTTGCAACATATTGTTGATTTTGAGCAGTGTGCCCAGTTTCTTGAACCCCGCAACGCCTATCTTTCTGAACGCTTCGGCGACGCCTACTCTCATCATTCCGCCGCCCGCCAGCTTCCCGATTTCGTCGTTGGTGAGCAGGTCGGAACCGAGCATCCAGTCCAGCATTTCGTTGTTCATGTTGAGCACGCCGCGTTTAAGCACGTCTATCGCGCAATGCTCCGCTCCGAATTCGCGGTACACTTTGACCTGATAACGCCACAGTCTGCTTGCCTTGAAAAGTTCCTTGCCTTTATAGCCGCGCGACATGTTTTCGCCGACTGTCTGCGCAAGCAGCATTCCCGCAAGCATGGACGACGCAATGCCGCTTCCGAGCATGGGAATTGTCATGTATGCGCTGTCGCCCACCGCAGCGTAGCCGTCCGCCACCATTCTGGTTGCGGGATAACGCACGGGTATGCGGCACACTATTCCGCCGCGCATAACGCGGTTGCCGATTGTGGGATTGTTCTTCTTCAAATCCGCAAGCGCGTCCGCAAGCTGTTTGTCCGTCATTTTGCCCAGTCTGCCGACAAGCACGTTGACAAGTCCGGGGTCGTTGTCCTGAATTGCCCACGATATGCCCGCCTCGCCCATATGTTTGAGGTAAGCTTTGTTTGTGTATCTGGGTGCGGGTGCTTCGGTGTCCTTTTCATAAAACGCACGGTATGCGACAAACACTTCGTCGTCGCGGCATTCCGTTATTCCGAGTTCACGCGGCAACGCTTTGCGGAGTGCGGAGTCAACGCCCATTGCGTCGACAACCAGATCGGCGGGAACTTCTTCGCCATTCACGATTATACCCGCTACTCTTCCTTCCTGTACGACGGGCGCGGTGACTTTTGCTCCGAACACGATTTTTGCAACTTCCGCGGCGCGGTCGCAAAGCAGCTTGTTGAGCGGTCTGCGCTCCACCGAATAATCCGCGTGCTCTTCGTCCTGTCTGAACTCACGCACTACCTCGCCGAAAGGCGAAACGAAAGTCCAGCTCTTTTTCTTGAAACGTTCCTCGGGCATATCGATTGACAGGCGACGGAAAATTCTCGGGTTTACGTCGTCGTGCCAGTCGTAACGCATTTCGTCGAGGCTTGCCGCCTTTTCGTAGACGGTGACGTCCAGCCCCAGCCTGCCCAGTTTTTCGGCGGCAACCAATCCGCCAAGCCCTGCTCCGGCAACTACTACTTTCATACTGTCCTCTTTCTCGATTGTTGTCTTTTCGCGGAAGAAATATCCGTCGACGCGCGCCGATATACGCGGGCAGCCCGCGGCGCGCAAGCGCAAAATCTCTCCCTAACCTCTTATATTTTATATCACAGTCGCAATATGTGCAACAAATTTTTCCCCGAGGGGCTTTCGGCGTATAACGCGGGGCGAAGGTGGCAATAATGAGGCTATGTTCGATTTGCGTCGCCAGCTTGTAGTAGTATGTTTCGGAACGCCCGCCATCGCGGGCGACTCTCTCGGCCCCGAAGTGGGCACCCTTCTGCGCGAAGACAGCCGCTTTCCCGCGTTCGTTTACGGAACTCTCGACCACCCCATAACGGGCAAGAATATGTCCGAGTGGATGAAGTTCATAAAAGAAACGCACCGCGACGCGGTCATCGTGTCCGTCGACGCCTGCCTCGGCGACAAACGCCACCTCGGCAAAATTTCCGTTCGTTCGGACGGCGTGTGCCCTGCGGCGGTAGGCGGAAAAAAGACGCGGTTCGGCGACGTCGGGATTATCGCCGTCGTCGGAGACAAATCCGAAGACGCTCTTTCCGAACTTATGCAAGCAAACGCGGTTTATGTGTCGGAACTTGCACATAAAGTGTCTGATTTGATAAAAGAAGCCGTTTGCGGTTTTCGCGTAGCCGAAACCGCGTTTTAATGATTGTTTAACTTGCCCGCACTATTATCTTCACGGAAAGCGGATTTTCGACGCCTTGCAACCGGCTGTTTCGCCGACTTCCAGCCTATAATTCATTCAACGCGTTGACTTTTTTGCTTTTACTTTTTATAATATAGTGCATATTATTTATGTTAAAGTGAAGTGCTTTAACTTTGCCGCCGTTTCACGCGGCGTGCGGGAGGTAAAATGAAACCATCTACAAGGCGTACGATAATAATCGTTTCCGTTATCGTTCTCATCGCCCTCGCAATAATCCTTGCGCTCAGCCTTTCCGGCCCCAAGGAAATAGCTTTCAGCGGTGCGGGCACCACTCTCGAAAACCTCTATAAAGAAGGCAAAATCGACACTATCTACGTCGACGGCGGTTACCGCGTAAACATCAAACTCGTCGGTGAGAAGAGTTATTCCTATTTCTGTTACATTTCAAGCCGCAGCGACATTCAGGACAACCTCACTCTCTGGGACACGCAAATCCAAAACGGAGGCGGTCAGGTTCCTACCGTAACGCTCGTCTACAACGACCCGTCCAGCACTTCAATGCTGACGTCTTTCCTCGTTCCCCTGCTCATGATTGCTCTGCTTGCCATAGTGTTCGTCATCATTATGCGCAAGTCCAACGGAGCAAACAATAAAGCTCTCAACTTCGGCAAAACCAAGGCAACGCAGGTGCGTGACAGCAAAGTGCGTTTCACCGACGTCGCAGGTGCGGAAGAAGAAAAACAGGAGTTGCAGGAAATCGTCGACTTCCTAAAAGACCCCAAGAAATTTACGGAAATCGGCGCAAGAATTCCCAAGGGCGTTCTGCTCGTAGGCCCTCCCGGAACAGGTAAAACCCTGTTTGCAAAAGCGGTTGCTGGCGAAGCCAACGTTCCTTTCTTCTCGATAAGCGGTTCGGACTTCGTCGAAATGTTCGTCGGTGTCGGTGCGTCGCGTGTTCGCGATTTGTTCGACCAGGCGAAAAAGAGTATGCCCTGCATAGTCTTCATCGACGAAATCGACGCGGTCGGTCGTCAGAGGGGCGCAGGTCTCGGCGGCGGCAACGACGAAAGAGAACAAACACTCAACCAGTTGCTCGTTCAGATGGACGGTTTCGAGTCCAACGACAGCATAATAGTTATGGCGGCAACCAACCGCGCGGACATTCTCGACCCCGCTCTTATGAGACCGGGCAGATTCGACCGACAGATTTACGTCAACGTTCCCGACGTCAAAGGCAGAGAGGAAATCTTCAAAGTTCACAGCCGCAACAAGCCGCTTGCGTCCAACATCAACTTCAAGAACCTTGCCCGTCTTACCTCGGGATTCACGGGTGCGGACATCGAAAACCTGCTTAACGAAGCCGCAATTCTCGCCGCGCGCGACAACCGCAAGCTCATAAGCATGGAAGATATATCCGAAGCCATCAACAAGGTTATCGCGGGTCCTGCGAAGAAGAGCCGCGTCGTCACCGAACGCGACAAGCGTATCACCGCATACCACGAGTCCGGTCACGCAATCGTCGCAAAACTGTCAAAGAACTGCGACAACGTCCACGAGGTCAGCATCATACCTCGCGGTATGGCGGCGGGCTATACAATCACTCTGCCCGAGAACGACGACAACCATTACACCAAAAACAAACTGCTCGACCAGATTGCAATGATGCTGGGCGGCAGAGCCGCGGAAGAAATCGTAATCAAAGACGTGTCCGCAGGCGCAAGCAACGATATTCAGCGCGCGTCCAAGATTGCGCGTAAGATGGTCACCGAATGGGGTATGTCCGACGAAATCGGCAATCTTTATCTCGGTGCGTCCGAAGAAGTTTTCATCGGCCGCGACTATCAGACGCAACTCTCTTACAGCGACGAAATGGCTGCAAAAATCGATAAGGAAGTCAAATCCATCATCGACAAACAGTATCAGGTTGCGCTCAACATTCTGAAAGAAAACCGCGCAATCATGGACAAAATGGTCAAGGCTCTTTACGAGAAAGAGACCATTTGCGAAGCGGAAATCGATGCGTTGTTCGAAACGGGCGAAGTCCCCGCAACCGACACCGCAGCAACCAACACAGCAGCAACCGACACCGCCACAGACGCAAAAGCCGAAGACAAAAAGGACTCTGCTCTTCCCGCAGCCGATAACGCCGCGGAAGTCAAAGCCGCAAACGTCCCCGCAAAAGCAAAACCCGCAAAAGCGGAAAAATCGGCTTCTTCCGACGACAATAAGTCCGAGGACGACAAATAACAGTTTCAATCCGCGCGCTTTACCGAGCCTTGCAAATTCGCAACAACGTTTTTGCACCGAACGGATAACGCGCGCAGGATTTTCGTCATAGGGTTAAATATGGGAGACAAACAGAATATCGTTCCTTCGTGGAAGGAAATCCGCGAAGCAAAAAAGGCAGACCTCAAAGCCGTTATGGACAAAGACCCCGCCGCCACTTCCGAGTGGTCGGTGCGTCTTACTTATGCGGGATACAAGGCACTGTCCGCTTACCGTCTGGCACACAGACTTTATCTCAAAGGCCACCCCACTCTCGCAAAACTGGTTGCTAACAACGCGCGCAGGCGCACGGGCGTTGAAATTCACCCTGCCGCAAAAATCGGCAAAGGCATTCTCATCGACCACGGCAGCGGCGTTGTCATCGGCGAAACCGCGGAAGTCGGCGACGGGTGCGTGCTTTATCAGGGCGTTACGCTCGGCGGCACGGGCAAGGATACGGGCAAACGCCACCCCACCCTCGAAAACGACGTAATGGTAAGCGCAGGCGCCAAAGTTCTCGGTCCTCTGACCGTCGGCGCACACTCCAAAATAGGCGCGGGCAGCGTCGTGCTTAAATCCGTTCCGCCTTATTCCACCGTCGTAGGCGTTCCTGGACGCGTCGTCAAACAGGACGGCAAACGCGTTGCCGATATGGACCAGATACTTCTGCCCGATCCCATTATGGAAGAGTTCAAACGCCTGAACCGCCGTATTCACGAGCTGGAAAAAACGGTCGGCATAAACGCCTGTCAATACTCGCTCACAACTGACGAAAACAACGCCGCGGCACAAGCCGCAATCACGGAATTCGAGGGAGACAACAAACGCTGAATTATGAAAATTTACAATACACTTACGCGCAAAAAAGAAGACTTCGTGCCCATTGACGGAAACAAAGTGCGCATGTACGCCTGCGGAATTACTGTATCGGGCGACGCCCATATCGGACATGCGTACCAGGCGTTGATTTACGATATAATCAGAAAATATCTGCAAAAGAAAGGTTACGACGTGACCTACGCCCGCAACTACACCGACGTTGACGACAAAATCATCGCGCGTTCTCACGAAACGGGTATCCCCGCCGACAAGTACGCAGAAATGATGATTGAAAAAATCGACAAGGAAATGCGCGCGTTGCAGGTTGACGACCCCGATATCTGGCTTAAAGCCACTTGCACAATGGACGGGATTATCGGGTTTATCTCCCGCCTTATCGAGAAAGGACACGCCTACCCCACCCCCGAAGGTGACGTTTATTTCGCCGTCGACAGCTTCCCCGGTTACGGCAAACTGTCGGGCAGAAACCTCGACGACGCCCGCGAAGGCGTGAGAATAGAAAACGAGGAAAACAAACGCAATCCCCTCGACTTCGCGCTTTGGAAATCCGCAAAAGAAGGCGAACCCTTCTGGCAATCCCCCTGGGGCAACGGCAGACCCGGTTGGCACATCGAATGCTCCGCAATGAATATGCAGGCGTTCGGCGAACAGATTGACATACACGGCGGCGGGCGCGACCTCATCTTCCCTCACCACGAGAACGAAATCGCGCAGACCGAAGCGCTCACGGGCAAACGTTTTGCAAAATACTGGATACACAACGGGCTCATCAAAGTCAACGGACAGAAAATGAGTAAGTCTTTGGGCAACAGCCTTCTGCTTGCCGACCTTCTCGCGAAATATTCGCCCGAAACAGTCAAATTCGCCCTCTTGCAAACCAACTACCGCGGCGATATCAACGTAACCGACAATCTTTTTCCCGACGCGGAAAAGCACCTCTGCTCTTTCTACAAGGTTCTTGCCGACGCACGCGCGAAAGGCGTTAAAGCCGACGGCACCTACCCCGCAATCGACGCGGCGTTCGACGCGGCAATGGATGACGACTTCAACACCGCAAAAGCGCTTGCAGACCTCTTCGGTTACTTCAAAACAGCTGCGGCAAAACTCCGCGCAAACGACCTCGACGGCGCAAACGCAATTCTCGGACAGGTTGTAAAAACATATTCCCTGCTCGGTCTCTTCCGCTCCGAACCCGCCGAGTTTATCGCAAATTGCGAAAAGAAAACCGCAGGCGCAGTTTCGCAGGAAGTCCTCGACCTCGTCGCAAAACGTGCGGAAGCAAAGGCCGCAAAAGACTGGGCAAAAGCCGACGCGATACGCGCGGAAATCACCGCTCTCGGCTACTCCGTAAAGGATACCAAAGAGGGCGCGGTTGTCGAAAAACTCTGATTTGTGACCGCGAAAATCAACCGCGCGACAACCGACAGCAACTCGACGGTTTTGCGCACAAATTGAATTTTAACATCAAAAAGCGACAAATAAAGTCGCTTTTTTTGTTTGTTTTTCGACCGTTTTCGCAACGGTTTATAAGAGTGTTTTTCTTTTCAGAAAGCCAATCCGAAGTGTGCTTTAACCTTTTGCGCATACACGCGTTTGCACTTGCGCTCGCGATATGTTATAGTATATTATGATTAAAAATATACTCCTTTGGAGATGTTTGTTGTATGATAAGCAATCTTATTGCATCGACATATTGGTACGCCGACGTTGCGGTCGCGTGTTTTCTCGCGCTCTTTATCATCGGCGGTATTTTCAAGGGCTTTGCCAAATCGACAAAAGGATTTTTCGTGTTCGTGTTCGTCGCGTGTTTTTCCGTTCTGCTCATGGGACTGACACACGACGCGGTTATGAAATCCGAACTCGGCACGTCCATAAACGATAAAATCTACGCTGCTTCCGACGGGTGGGGCGTTGCATTCAACACGCCCGTTTACTTCGACGAAGCGGGTGAACCTTACGTGATTATCGAGGACAACGAAGTCAAACTCGACGCTGGCGAATTCGGCGCAAAAGGCGCGATTGCAAATTTCTTTGCCAAGAATTTCGTCACCGAAGAAGGACAGAGTGTGGCAAAAGCCGCCGCGGACAGCATTACAAGTCTTTGCGTGTCAGTAATTATGTTCTTTGTGTTCGTGCTTGCGTTCACCTTGCTTTTCGCATTGATACGCATATTCGTCAAACCGCTTGCCGACACGGTTGTTCCCGGGCTCAAAGTGCTCGACAAAGCCCTCGGCGCCGTTTTCAGTCTGCTTGTCGGACTGGTGTTCGTCTGGATTGTGTTTGCCATTTTCGCATCTCTCGGCGACAAAGTGGCTGTCGTCAACGAATACCTGTCCAACTCTTCGTTTGCGGGACTGCTCTACAACAACAATCCCGTAACGTCCGTCTTTGCGTCCATTTTCGGTTGATTTCCAAGGAGGTTTAACGTGAAAGTTCTCAATTTCATTTTCGGTATGATTGTCGGAATGGTCTTGCTCGTCGTGGCGATTTGCGGCGCTATTTTCGCCGCAGGGTCTCTCGTCAACGTCGGACAACTCGAAAATACTCTCGGCACCGACATTTTCGACGACTCCTCGGAAGTCAACGACAAAACACTGTTGCAACTTGCTTCTGACCTCATCAAGGATTTGCAGGATAAACAGAATCTTACAATCAACAAACTCCGCACAAAGTACGGACTCAAAATTCCCACGGAAATAAGCGGTATAGATATTTCCGTTCTCTTCGACCTGCCCATTACGGAAGTCCCCGACAACCTCGGCGAAGTCGTCAACAATATGACGCTCCGCGACGTCGGTGAATTCCTCAAAATGGACTTCGAAAACGACTACAACATTCCCGTACTTAAAGAAAACCTCGACAACAAAGTCAACGTTGCGCTCGACAACGTTCTCAATTCCATAGACGACGACAAGCTGACCATCGCTTCAATCGAAAGCAACTTCGGCATTTCGCTCGGCTCCAACGCAATTCTCAACAAGGTGTATTACACTCCTCTGTCGCAATTCGGTTCCGTCATAGACCTGCTGACAGTCAACGACCTTATGTCGCTTGACAGCAATCTGTTCGTTCGCTCCGACGGCACAACCGTCTATGTAAACACCGACGAGTACGTCGAAATTTCGGCAAGCGAACTTGCCGACCCCGACCGCGCGCCAGCCGACGGTGCGGAAACGTTTATCGCAGGCGTTTCGGCAGACGGAACGGTAATTCGTCGCGAACTCTGTTTCGTGGCGACCGATGACGGATATGTCGCGGACAATTCCTGCTATTTTGCAGACTTCGACGCTTCGGCAAACAAAAAGACTTTCTACCGTCACGTCGTTCGCAAGCCCTTCTCTGCCGACACCACCTACCCAGATGGTACCGTTCTTTCCGTAGCGTCTTATCTCAACTGTTTTGTTGCCGACGGCAACGGTTCTTACGCTCCCGCTGACGGCGGATACTTCGCTCTCGACAAACTCTTTGTCGACGAAACGATGTCACTGTCCGTAAGCGACGCGATTATCGCAGGCAGTATTGCCACTTCCGACGGCAAAATCAATCTCGACGGCACTTACTGGTTCGCTTCCGAAAAAGACGGCGCGGCTGTCGCTTTGCCCGCAACCTCTTACGGCGTCAAAGTCCCCGCAGAAGAAATATCTTCCGACACGAGACTCGAAGAAGGCGGAACGGGTTATATTCTCGTACACGAAGGCACAGCCGATATGGCGATTCAGGCAATAGCGGGTGAAACAATCAAATCGCTTGCCAACGCAACCGACAAAATCACCGCGCTAAAACTCGGCGAAATCATTACCATCGACTCGTCTAGTGCCAAAATTCTGCATACCCTGAAAGATACGCCCGTCAACAAACTCTCCGAAAAACTCGATACCATTGTTCTTGCAGACGCGACAGACATTGTGATGAGCCAATACGTTGAGGACGAAAACGGTTCATACGTACTTACAGAGGACGGCTATTACACTCTCTACCGTCCCGGAATGACGGGTACGCGATACAAAAAACTCCCCGATGCGGAAGGCACTTCGTCGGCCGTGCTTCAACGTCTTGCACATACCGCTATCCCTGATATTTCCAACGCATTTGCAGACCTTATTCTCGGCGACGCGCTTGCGGTTGACGTCGACGCTTTCGAGCCCGTAGGAAATGCCGCTTTCGACAAAGACGCAACCTACTATGTCTTTGACGAAACATACGGATACCCTAAACGCGCAACCGACGTTACCGAAGATAACTTCGACAGTAAAAAAGGCTCGCTTTACATCAGAACGTACGAAGGCACGGGCAACGCAGTTCTCAAACAACTGGCTTATGTCAAAGTCGACGAAACGTCAGTAGTTATGGACAGCATTATCAAAGACACTCTGCTCTCCGATATAATCGACGTTGCGGAGTACGCCGTAGTTAAAGATTACGCAAGCGGTGAGCGTATGTGGATTATCGAAAACGACCCGTACTACTCCGTTGATACAGACAAAGACGGAACAGTCGATAAGTTCTATGTGTACGTTTACGACGGCAACGGCAAATATTACCGCACGAACGAGCTTTACGAACTCGCAATAGCTTCTCAAATCAAAGAAAACGGCACACAATCTTATAATTACACCCAGAATTCGTCCGTTGTTTCGACAAGCGAATTCAAAGATAAAGCCATTAATATTTATTACTATATTAATGGCGAATATAAGAGAAACGATGCTTTGACGGCATATTACATTGCACAGTCGGCACGCGCAGAATTGCTCGGTTTGGAAAACCCATATCTTCCAAAACTTCAAGCAACATTCTCTCGCGAAATCACAGTCGGCGGAAGCCAGAGTGCAACCGTATATAAAACATCGTCAAGACTGTACGTAAATCTCTTTGGCGAATATGTTCTGTATAATCCCAACGATGCAACGCATCTCGGAGAAGAACTGTATTTCCGCTATACCGACGGGTATTATGTGTGGTCTGGAGACAATGCCGTCGAAAGCAACAAATATTATTTCGATTACGCAACCGATACGTTTATAGAAATTACCGACGCTTCTTCTGCACCGGTAGGAGAACCTGTGTATATCAAATTGCCTGACACAAACGGCGACGGAAACTTCTATTTTGCGCATATCGACACCGGCAACGCCGAAGGCAAAACAACCTACTCCAAACGCGAATGCGAATACATCTTCAAAACCACAGACAAAACCGAAAACGCATTTGTGTTCTACAACGGCGAATATGTGCCTTACGACGCAGCCAACGACGCCCACAACGGTTTGCAGTGCTATGAAAGATATCTCGGTTATCTCGGCAACGACGCGGCAAATACGGGCACGGAAGGCGGTGGAAGCCTCACTGCGCTCAGCAATATTTCCGTTGAAGTGATTACAGAACAAAGTCCCACTCTGCTCCTCTCGTTGCTTGCAAAACAAGTGTCCGTCGGTGAATTGAACAACGTCCTCAACGACTTCACTCTCGGCGAAATGATGGAAATCGAGGAAGGTTCGATATTCGATGACGAAGTCATCAAAAACGCCACGATTGAAAACCTCTCTTCCACGATTACCGCGCGCATTGCGGAAATGACTATGGGCGAACTCATAAGATACAGTTCGGTAAAAGACATCGACGCAAAAATCAGGACAACGCTTGAAAACGTGCGACTTGCCGATTTCCTTGCAGCTCTGAAATTCGACACAACAAGCGGTCAGATTGTGCTTGATATGGAAAAACTTTTCGGTGTCGCATGACAATCAACCTTACAAATGAAAAACGCGTCTTTCACGGCGCGTTTTTTTATTAAGTTCTTATTTATTTAGTATATTGTTTATTTGACTAGACAAAACAAAAAACCACGCTGTTTGCGTGGTTTCTATGGCGCCTGCCGGCGGACTCGAACCCCCGTAAGGAACAAAGTGACGGAATAGCGATTTTTGCCTTTGGCAAATCGCGTCCAATGCGGTTACGCAGTGTCGTCCGCTTGCGGTTGTGCGCTTTTTGCGCACAAGGGTTCTTGTCCATTGCTCAATCAAAAACAAAAACCACGCTGTTTGCGTGGTTTCTATGGCGCCTGTTGAGGGACTCGAACCCCCGACACTGCGGTTAACAGCCGCATGCTCTACCGACTGAGCTAAACAGGCAAACAAATAATGCTTGTTTATAATAATATTGCTGTTTTGTTTTGTCAACTGTTTTTGATATTTTGGGCTATTTATTGATTTTTGCGCGTTGACAGGCTCCTCTTCTCAGTTTACAATCGAAGCAGGAGGTTATTATGAAAGAAATTATTGCAAGCAACATCGCAGCTACCGTAGCCACAATAGGGCTGTGTATTTACTTTTTCTGCACCGCCGTCGTGTTTTTGTCAAAGCCTGAAAAATACGGAAAACAATATTCCGTCCAACCTGTCGACAACGCAGGCAAAACGGAAATTCGCGTTTACTACGGCGGCATCTCGTTTGCGCTAGGTTTGTTCCTTGCCATACTTGCGTTCGTTTTCGGTCACCCGTTCTACTCTCTTGTCGGCGGACTTATTTTCGCAAACACGGTATTCTTCACGAGGTTTATTTTTTCTTTCATAGACAAAAGTTGGAGCTGCCCTTACACAAAACTCGCAATCCCCGCGGAAGGCGGTTTTATCGTTGCACTCTGGATTTGTTTCATCATTGCCGTCGTAGTCGAAGGCACACCGCTGTAAGAAATTTTTGCAGTTTTTCTTAAAATCAAAACAACCGCAAATTGCGGTTGTTTTTACTTGTTTATATATTTTATCAATTCATTTTAGAAATGTAAAACATCGAAGTTGCAAATTGCGGATATTATATACGCGCAGACGAGTGATATTGAAAACATCGCGGCGAATATTGCGAAATTCTCTTTTGTTTTGCTTTTGTTTCTGAACAACACGGCAAATCCGAGCCCTGCATTCATGAGCAATCCGCCGACGGTTGCACCGAAACCGAGCCCGCCCAAAAGATAAAGATTGCTGATTACCACCGACGACGCACAGTTCGGAATTGCTCCGACCACCACAGCAAAAAGCGGGGCTATATATTTGTTTGCCGAAAGAAATTCCGTAAGCCGCTCTTCTCCGACATAATAAATTATTATTCCGAAAATTATGTTGATGACAAATATATATACCCAGATTTTCGCGCTGTGTTCCAGCGGGTGAAGAAGATATTGTTTGATTTTGAGTTTTTTATTTTTCTTTGCGGTTTCGATTTCGTCTCCGCAAGGTTCGTCACAATGTTCGTGGTTGTGTCCGTCGTCCTCTTCCTCGTGTTCGATACTGTGCCCACAACAACCGAGATGTATTTCTTCTTCGTGTTCGCAATGTTCCGCGTGTTCGAGAACTTCTTTTTTGTTTTTTGTGAAAATTGCGTCCGCAGTGTATCCGACGATAAGTCCGATGACGAACTTTATTGCAAGTATAGGAAGTATATGCAATGCACCGTGAATGTCCGCAAGAAATACGGGCAACGCCTCGTCGGAAGTGGCAAGATAAACACCGAGCAACGTTCCGACCGTAATATGCCTTTTCTGATACAGGTCGGTTGCAACGACGCTGAATCCACACTGAGGGAACAGTCCGACGCTTACCCCGACAAGCGGTGCGAATTTGCCTTTGAGTTTGATTTTGCCCGCAAGTCGCGGTTCGAGAAAAGTTATAAGAAAGTTGATGGGTAAAAGTACTGCAAGAACTTTCAGACTGTCTATAAACGCGTCGAGAAATACTTCGCCCATCACTTCTCCTCTGTTATTTTTCCGTTTTCTATTTTCACAATGGAATTGTATTGACTGCTTTTGAATTCGGTACAAGTAAGCAAGGTTTGCACACCTTGCGTAAGTTCGAGCAATTTTTCCTGTCTTTGTTCGTCTAGTTCGCTGAGAACGTCGTCAAGAAGCAAAACAGGTGTTTCGCCGCTTTCTTCGCGGTACATTTCCGCTTCTCCGAATTTCATTGCAAGCGCAACGGACCGCTGCTGCCCTTGCGAAGCGAATTTTCTGCTGTCCAATCCGTTCACTGATATGGAAATGTCGTCGCGGTGAGGACCCACTGTTCCGAAACCGAGTTGTTTGTCTTTTTCACGCGTGCTCTCGATTTTTTCAAACAGTTTTTGTTTTATCTCTTCAACGGTTTCACCGTCAATCGGACACTCGTAACCGAGTTCCAGTTTTTCTTTTTCACCGCTGAGAATGGAATGAATTTTTGCGGCTTCACTGTTTAATTGTTCGAGATATTTTTTCCTTTTGAAAATTATGATTGCACCGTATTCCGCAAGCTGCGCGTCCCATACGGACAACATTTCGTCGACGTTGCGAAGTCTTGCAGAGTCTTTCAAAAGATTGTTTTTTTGTTTGATTATTTTGTTGTATCTCGACAACGCGGTAAAATACGCCCGTTGTTGTTGAGAAAGTCCGACATCCAAAAACCGTCTGCGCTCAGCCGGAGTTTCTTTGACAAGGCGCATTTCGTCAGGTGAAAAATACACCACGCCAAGCACACCGATAAGTTCCGCCGCGCGTTTTACGGGTATACCGTCGACTACGACTTTTTTCTTGCCGTTGGCTTCGATTTGCAGAATTATCGTGTGTTTTCTGAACCGCTTTTCGAGTTGCATTTTGACTCGCGCTTTATCCTTTCCGAAAAGCACGAGGTCGCGGTCTTTTGTCGTTCTCGGCGACGTAAAAAGAGACAGAAGATATACGCTTTCGAGAACGTTTGTTTTTCCTGCACCGTTGCTTCCGCAAATGACATTCAGTCCGTCTTTGAAACGGAAGTCCTGTGACGCGTAATTGCGGAAATTTTCAAGTTGCAGGGTCAGTATTTTCATACGCAAAATATAGAATAACTCTGTACGTTTGTCAATATATTGTGGTCTGTTTTTATTTTGCCTTTTCCGCTTGAAAAAATCAAGTCGTTTGATTATAATATCCCCTATGGTCAGCAAAGAAGAATTCTGGAGCGACGTCAAAAACGAGCTGTCGAAAACTATGCAGGCGATAAGCTACGAAGTCTGGATAGAAAAGCTCGAACCCGTGTGTTTTGTGGACAACACTTTTGTGCTTGCCGCAATTTCGGCAACCGCAAAAAAACACATCGACAACCGCTACCGCGACCAGATAAAAGAGATTGTCACGGCGTTGAATTCTTTTGTGACCGACGTTGAAATTATTGTAAAGGACCAAAAGGACGCATATCTCGAAAAACAAAGCGTTGCACTTCCCGACGAAGGGCTTGTTGTTGACGGAAACACTCCGCAGAAACAGGAAAAACGCTCGCAATTTCTCGAAAAATACACTTTTGACACGTTTGTTCAGGGCAAATCCAACGAATATGCCCTTGCCGCCGCAAAAACCGTTGCGGAAAATCCCGGCGGAAAATATAACCCTCTTTTCATTTACAGCGGCGTCGGTCTTGGAAAAACTCACCTTCTGCACGCAATCGGCAACTATCTGAAAAAGAAATCGCCCAAAACAAAAGTCGTCTATGTAAACTCCGAAACAATAGTAAACGACCTTATCGGCGTAATCCGCGGCGGTAGCAACGAAGAAAGCAACCGTTTCAGAGAAAAATACCGTTCCTGCGACTTACTCATGATTGACGACGTTCAGTTTCTGAGCGGCAAGGAAGCCACGCAGGAAGCCTTTTTCCATATCTTCAACGATTTGTATCAGGCAAACAAACAAATCATACTCACGTCCGACCGTGCCCCGAAAGACTTGCCTACTCTCGAAGAAAGACTGCGCACCCGTTTTTCGTGGGGATTGTCGGTTGACATTCAGCCTCCGGATACCGAAACGAGAGTTGCAATTCTCAAAATGAAAGCCTCTCACGAAAAATTCAATCTTTCCGACGAAGTCGCGGAATTCATCGCCGAAAACGCAACCACCAATATCCGCGATATGGAAGGCTTGCTCAACAAGATAATCTTCTTCAGTTCGCTGACAAACAAAGTCATCGACACGAAAGAACTTGCCTACGACGCATTGCAGGATTTTATCGACGAGAAAAAAGACACTCTCGACGCAAGCGACATCGTGACGACTGTCTGCAAATATTTCAAAATTACAACGACGGACATTTTCTCCAAAAAGAAAACAAAGAATATCGTCGAACCGAGAATGATTGCAATCTACCTTATAACAGAACTGCTCTCCATGCCGCTTGTTTCAATCGGTCAGATGTTCGGCGGCCGCGATCATACGACGGTCATTCACGCCCGCGACAAAATTAGCGAGGAAATCAAAACAAACACCCGCATAAAAATCGTTGTCGCAGACCTGAAAAATATGTTGCTGAACAGATAGTTCAACCAAAACCAAATGCTTGAATTATTGCAAAACAATTGTTTTATTAGTAAAATTTTGCAAATAAACTTCTGTTTTGTGTCAAAATTCAAAATACGACTCTAAAAAACAAGACAATAAACAGATAAATTAAAAAGACGGAAAAATCCGTCTTTTTTGTTTTGATTTTTGAATTAAATTTTTTTGCGTTAGATGGCTTTGCCGTATAAGACAATCAGACAATAACGCGAAGTGGCAGAATAAGATAAAGCCAGCTGTCGGAGTTGCCTTTGATAATTACGGGTGCGGTCGACGTTGTAAGGTTGAATGTGATGTATTCGTCGTCGATTGCTTTCATGCACTCCATAACGAATTTGCTGTTGAATCCCGCAATCAGGTCTTTGCCTTTCAGTGAAATCGGAACTCTTTCATTGATGGTTCCGTCTTCGCTTTCCGCGCTCAGGTTCATGCAGTCTTCCTTGATGTCGAATTTCACGCAATAGCGTTTGGAGTTTCTATTGATGAGTGAAACACGGTCGATTGCGTTTTCAAAAATCTTTTTATCGATAGTGACTTCGGTGTTGAATGCGGAAGGAATGATTTTTGAGTAGCTGATGTAACTTTCGGCAATCAGTCTGGTCACTATTTTGGTGTGGAAAAGATCGACCATTACGAAATTGTTGTCGACGTAAACGGTCATTGATTCGTCTTCGTCGTCGATAAGTCTGCTAAGCTCCATAAGGCTCTTTGCGGGAACGACTATGCTCTCTTCGATTCCGTTGTTTTTGATAGGCATTCTGGAAAGAGCAAGACGGTATCCGTCGGACGCAACGCCTTCGACTTCGTCTTTTTTGATGTTCAGGCAGCAACCGCGCAGGGACGGACGCGCTTCGTCGGTGGCGACATTGAAAATTATCTTGTTGATAAGTTCTTTGAGGTTTTTCTTCAAAATTATGAAGGAGCGCTCTTTTGCAACCTCTTTGAAAACAGGATAATCGTCAGCGTCGAAACCTTTTATCGAAACGTCGCTGTCGAGATAACGAATGACGAGTTTGTTTTCGCCCGTAGCGTCGAGTTCAAGCTGTTCGTCTTCGATTTTTTTCGCATAATCGGCAAAAAGTTTGCCGGGAATTACGCATTCGCCTTCGATGAGAACTTCTGCGTTGATTTTTTTCTCGATTGCAAGTTCGGTGTCCGTTGCGAACAATGTCAAAGTATCTCCGGCAGCAGTAAGTTTGACACCGTCGAGAATAGGATTGCTTCTTTTGAAAGGAAGTGCTTTTGTTACTTTTGCGAGAGCGTCGCTAAGCTCTGTACCTTGACATAAAACTTTCATTTTTCCGCCTTCAAAATTATTATTTTGATTTTTAATAATAATAGCATAAATAAGCCATGTTGACAAGTGGAAAAACAAAACCACACCACCACCCGTTGGTTTTGACAAATACTGCAATATCAATATATTGAAAATACGCCGCCTGAAAATGTGCACAATTCCGCCGCGATTTCAACAAGTTGCGCACACGCATCAACGCTTGTCCACATCGCCTTGCAAAACAAGTCGTAAAATGCTGAAAAATGCCTTTGTGAAACTTTTTTGTGGAACAACTTGAATTTTGGTTGTTCATGATATATACTTTGTTCATGGCAAAGATAATCGCGGTGTCAAATCAGAAAGGCGGCGTAGGAAAGACCACAACCTGCGTCAATTTGTCGGCGTACCTTGCCGATAAAGGAAACAAAGTGCTGATTATCGACACCGACCCACAGGGAAACGCGTCGAGTTCGCTCGGATTTTTCGAACGTAAAGACAAAAAATCCCTTTACGAGGTGCTTTGCGACGACCTTTATATCAATCTTGCAATAAAAGATACCGAAATTCCAAATCTCAAAATCATAAATTCTTCTTCGGACCTTGCGGGCGCAGAGCTTGAACTTGCGCAGGTAGTGATAGGTCGCGAAAGAGTGTTGGAAGAAAAACTCTCCGACATAAAAGACGATTTCGATTTTATTTTCATCGACTGCCCGCCTTCTCTCGGATTGCTGACCGTTAACGCGCTTGCGGCAAGCAACGGCGTTCTCGTTCCGATACAGAGCGAATATTTCGCGCTCGAAGGGTTGTCGCAGATGATGAACACGATAAAACTCGTCAAGAAATTCCTCAATCCCACAATCGAAGTCGAAGGGGTTGTACTTACTCTTTACGACAGCAGGTCAAAACTGTCAAAGGGTGTTACGGAAGAAATAGCAAAGTTTTTCGGGAGCAAGGTATTCGACACCAAAATTCCGAGAAACGTCAGACTTGCGGAAGCGCCGAGCTACGGCAAACCGATTATCGCTTACGACAGAAGATGCGCGGGAGCACTCGCGTACGAAGCGCTTGCGGAAGAATTTCTCAGAAAAATAAAGTGAGGTAATTATGGCAGCAAAAGGCGGACTCGGCGGAAAAGGACTCACCGCTCTTTTCACCGACAACGAAGAAAACGTAAAAGTCGAAGTCAAGGATATGCCCACCGTCGAAGTGGAAATATCGCAAATCGACCGCAACCCCAATCAGCCGCGCAAAACGTTCAACGAAGAGTCGTTGAAAGAAATGTCGACGTCGATTGCGACGTACGGCGTTCTGCAACCTCTGTTGCTTGTAAAACAGGACAACGGCCGCTATCTCATAATCGCAGGCGAACGCCGTTTCAGAGCGGCTATGATGGCGGGGCTGAAAAAAGTGCCCGCGATAATTCGCGAATTTACCGAACAGCAGATACAGGAAATATCACTCATCGAAAACCTGCACCGTGAGGACCTCAACGCAATCGAAGCCGCGGAAGGTATGAGAGAGCTGATGGAAAACCACGGGCTCACCCAGGAAGACGTCGCGCTCCGTATCGGCAAATCCCGTCCTTATGTCACAAATACATTGCGCCTTTTGCAGTTGCCGAAAGAAGTCACCGAAATGGTGCGCGAAGGGATACTCTCCCCCGGTCACGCAAGAGCGTTGATTTCCATCGACGACAAAGAGTATCTTATCAACCTTGCAAAACAGGCTTGCGACAACAAGCTTACCGTTCGTGAAATCGAAAACCGTGTACGCCTTTACTTTACCCGTAAGGCAATTCCCGGCGGTCCTCGCAAAGAACGCGAAATGTCCGTTGAACTCAAAGAAATGGTCAACGATATGAAACGCATTTTTGCAACCAAGGTCAAACTCCTCGGCAACGACAAAAAAGGCAGAATAATAATCGACTATTTCAACGAAGACGACATCGACAGAATACACGCGCTCATTCAGATACTCAAACTCAACGAAAAACTGTAACACGAACAGAATTGATTTGCGCAAAACAATCGGTTTATTGATATAAAAAGATTAAATAAACCACGTAAAAAGGAAAAAGACAAAAAACAAAATCTCCTCTTAAAGGGGAGATTTTTTTATCTGCGAATATCTGCGAGGATAACAGTTCGGAGTCGGCTTTGTTTTCTTAAACACAAGAACCGCTCGCCTGTCGCCCGAAGGCAAAGAAAACAATTTTTTGTTTACGTTTTCCACGCCCAGTTTTTTCATTGCAGACCCCGCGCTTTCCATTTCGGACAAGTCGGTTTTGTATGCAATAAAAACGCCGCCATTTTTAAGCAAAGGTACGCTCAGTTCCAAAAGTATTTGAAGAGACGCAACGGCTCGCGCGCAGACGACGTCAAACTGCTCTCTCAAATCCGCGCATTCTTCCGCTCTTGCGGCGCGCACGGTGATATTTTTAATGCCGAGAGTCGACGCGGCATAATCAATAAACTTTGTTTTTTTCTCGGTTGAATCGAGCGCGGTGATTTGCAGGTCTGGTCTGACGACTGCAATGGGAACGCTCGGAAATCCCGCCCCTGCCCCGATGTCGCACACGGTTGCGTTTTCCGGGAACAAATCCGCGGCGGCAATGCTGTCGATGAGATGTTTTTGCGTAAAGCCGTCAGGGTCGATTACTGCGGTTAGATTGTATTTTGCGTTTTCCTCTACGACGAGCGCGTAAAACCCGTTCAGCGTGTCGGCGGCGCGTTCGTCGACGGCAATACCGAGCGATGCGGAATAACTAATCAGCAGCTTTTTATCAATCGAGGTCGACATCGAGAACCTCCAACCCGGATTTTGCGTTTTTGACGGGTTTGCCCGATTTAATCAATGCGGTCAGAATAAACGCCAGGACAAGGAAAACTATGCTGTACGGGAACAGTATGCGGAAACCGTCGTTTTCTCCGCCGCCGAACCAACCCGACGTCGAAGAAATAAGCGCGCCCGAAAGAATGGGGGTTATGACCATTGCAACCGTCATTGCCATGGAGAAAATGCCCGTATCTTCGCCGAGTTTGTTGTTTTTTGACGTTTCGAGGAAGAACGGGTAGATATTGACCATAACCAGACCGAAGCTTACGCCGAGCACCATAAATATGACGTACAGTCCGGGGTGCGGCGTCGAAAACGCTATGCTTCCCGAAAACGCCGCAATCATAATCGCAAAACCTATGAGTATTGTATATTTTCTTCCGATTTTCGTGGACAGGATACTTGCAAGAGGGAATGCAACCATTGCGGCAACCTGTGCCAGAATAAGCGGGATAATCGCTTCGTTTTGCTGGAAACCGAGGATATACTCCGCATATTTGATAAAGTTCGACGTCAGAGCGTTGTATGTCATATAGAAACAGAATACAACGGCAAGAATGCAGAAACGCGAAAACGAACGGTGATTGCGAAGGCTTGTTTTGCCGAATGCGCCCGTTCTCCGTTCGTTCTTTTCGAAACGGCGGCGGGCTATATACTCGTGACTTAGTGCGGCGTCGAATGACGGAAGGTGCAAAAGGCTGTCCTCGGTGAACGACTTGACGTCGAGCGCGTGGTTCTTTGAAAACATTATCTCTTTTTCCACATTCTCGAACGACGAGTCTTTGATTTCGTTGTTAAGCCGCTTCTGCTCTGCGTCGATACGTTCTTTCTCTGCCGCGATTTCGCATTCCTTCTGCATATCCGCTTTGAATTTGGGTTCTTTCACGGCAAAGCAGAACCATATAAGCATTATGAAAGTCGTGACCACAAACGCCGCCCCTATTGCATAGTAGCCGTCGAACATCATGAATACGTAGAAGTACAGCATCGATACGACGGTAAGCACAACGGATACGATGTTGCTGATAGCGTTAGCCACGGAACGGAAACGGTCGGGATTTATGTCGGGGACAAGCGCCAATGCGGGGCTGCGATACGCCGCCATAGCCGCAAGGCAAATCATAAGGCATATGATAAACGGAACGAAATAGTTTTTTCCAAGCGAAGCAAAGACGCAAACGCCCATAAAACCGATCATAGAAATAATCGTGCCGATTACTATAAACGGTTTTCGGTTGCCGAAAGGTGATTTGGCTTTGTCCGAAAGCTTGCCGAAGAGCGGCAGAAGAATCAAACCCAGGATATTGTCCGCGGCGATAATGACGCCGTGCCAAACGGAATTGAGTCCGAAAACGTCGTAGTTTATGGACTGCATAATGGAATCGTAGGACCCCCAGAAAAGGGAAATCCAGCCGAAAGCAAGAGAGCAAAGAACGGTACGTTTCCAGTTGAACTTCATAAAAAGATAATATCATCAAACGAAAGATAAATCAACCGAACCGAGCGCAGGCGTACGGGTGAAAAAACGCAAACGGAGCAACAGTAAAATGCGCCGCGCCAAAATGATTGTTTGAAGTGTCAAAACGTGGCCATAAACTCCGATTTTGCGCAGACGGTCAAATTGCGCAAAAAATATTGGTACGCGTGTATTGTTCGGTGCGGAATAAAGTGATATCATAAACAAGGAGGCGTTTATGAGAATAGGAATTATAACCGCAATGGCAGAAGAAACCCTGCCGATTTTTCAGAAACTGGGCAACGTTGTTGCCGAAGTTACAGTGTCCGGTGTAACTGTCCGACAAATTGAAGCGGAAGGACACACGGTATATCTTGCAACGTCCGGAATAGGCGAAATCCGTGCCGCAATGGCGGTTCAATTGCTTGCCGACCTTTTTGATATAGAAGCAGTGCTCAACTTCGGTTTTGTGGGCTCGCTCAACTCTGCCCTGAAAGTCGGCGAACTCGTGCTTGTAGAACGCGCGGTACATCACCAGTTTGACATCTCCGCCGTCAACGGAACAGTGCTCGGGTGCTACGACGGACACGACAGCCCGTACTTCGTCACAGACAAAACAATACGCGACAAAGTATCAAGCCTTTTGCCTAAACCGTTGAGGACGGTAACGGCGGCTAGCGGAGACAAGTTCGTTGCCGACTCCGCAACCAAAAAATTCCTGCGCGAAACGTTCGACGCCGATATTTGCGAAATGGAAATAGCGGGGATTTGCCTTGCCGCAGAACGCAACGAAATTCCCGTATTTTCTATGAAGGTAGTGTCGGACGGTGCCGACGAAGAAGCAACGGAAAGTTTCGGTGAAGTTCTCGAAAAAGGTCTTTCCAAATACGAAGAACTCTTGCCTTATGTGCTCAATGCGCTGTCCGACCTCAAAATTGCGCCGCTTCCACCGGCAACGCTGTAAAATAAACAACAATAAATACGCAACACATAAAAAAGCAAATATAGACAAACATAAATATAATTAATAATGCCGTCATACACGCTATTTGATGAAACCTGGGCGAGAAAGGAGCATTTTCATCATTATTACACAACAAATCCCTGCACTTTCGCATTTACAACAATTCTCGACATTACGGGAATTGTAGGTACGTCGCGAAAGTTGTACCCTACAATGCTTTATCTAATAACCAACATTGCAAACCGTCATAAAGAGTTCAGAACGACGACGGATAAAGACGGCAACGCGGCATATTTTGATAAAGTTTTACCGTGTTATACAGTATTTCATAAAGATACCGAAACTTTTTCCAATGTGTGGACGGAATACACCGACGACATCGACGAGTTTTGCGTACGTTACGACAAAGATATGGCCGAGTATGGCAACAAAAAACAGTTTGATGCAAAACCCGCTCCGCCGGAAAACGCTATACCCGTATCCATGATACCATGGGAAACATTTTCGTCTTTTACTCTCAATATTGAAAATCAATATAAATTTTTGCTTCCGATATTCACGCTGGGCAAATATTATCGGGAAGGCAATCGTATAATCATGCCGCTTGCAATACAGGTAAATCATGCCGCATGCGACGGATATCACGTAAGCGTATTTATAAAAGAGCTGAAATCACTTATGCAGCAAATTGCAGAAAGCAAACAGTAACAACGGTTTTTACAGCGCAAGCGCGATCAAAGAGAATAACCGATTTTCTTGACCGCCTACACACAACCCCGAATCACCACACTCTCCCTTGTGCTTGTCCCCTACCCCCTTTTACTGCGCACAGCACGCCCTTGCTCCATTAGCATCTCACACATAGAAATTCACCACCACCGCGCAAAATTTTTTATAATGGTAAAGCGGTATAACGGTCATCAAATCCCCGCATTGAAAATCAATAGCCTTGGAGAATTAGAAATGAACATTTATTAGAAACTATATAATACAAAAAAAACCGCACAGACAAACAGCAAAGTTTATAAGAATAAAAAACGAGCAAAGATTGAGATGCTTTGCTCGTTTTATTTTTTAATCAATTGTATGTTGCTTATGTATGTTTCTTAGTTCAAAGAATCCACCAATTCTTGTACTTCGTTGAAAAATCTTGACAGATGGAAACCGTCAGCAACCGCATGGTGAATGTTCATGGTAAGCGGCATGATAAGTTTGCCGTCCTTTTCTTCAAATTTACCCCAAGTGACTACAGGAGCGAGAAATTTTCCCTCGTCAAAAACGTGAATGTCAAAATGGGAGTATTTTATCCACGGCAAGCAAGACACATCAAAAAAATTCGGCGGTTGATTAACTAAAATAGCTCGCTCGTTTTTGTGAAGTTGTCTGTCTTTGTCAACTCTGCTGCAAAATTCAAAAAGGTCAGCTGAATACTCCGTAACCATTTTGACAAAATTTTCGTCATCGGCATGAAAATCAGTGTAAAAAGGGGACACAAAATCCCATTTTATAAGATTTCCGACATCATCCCAACTATACTTAAATTCATCGTGAGAGTTGATAATCTTTGATACAACCCACAACATCAAAGGATAAAAATTGAGATTGTTCTTCTTTGAATACGCTCTTAAGTTGGTTACGTTCACATCGACAGTAAGACTCATAACGATGCGCATTTTATCTATATAAAATTTGAAAAGACTTTCCCTACTCCATTCATTTAAGTTAACAATTGTATAATTCATATTGTTCTCCGATTTGTTGTTTATTTTATCGGTGCTTTTTATTTTTCTGTTAAAATTTATTTCACAGCTTTTTTATAAATCAGTAAAACATCGCATCGGTTTTGTTGTCTACATTATAATGTCCAGATTGCCAAAACCGTTTTACCACTATAAAGGTCTTGACCTCAAATTAGATAGACATCGAGAACGCATTTTGAGGTAAGCTTAATCAGTTCTTGCAAGGCGGTTTTATGCCGTGTTTTTCAAACATTCTGTCCTCGTCGGTAATTTTGCGAACAACCTTACAAGGTACGCCGGCGGCCAAAACGCCCTCGGGAATGTCTCGGACGACAACACTTCCTGCGGCAATAACCGAATTGCTGCCGATTTTTACGCCTCCGCAAACCGTTACCCCTGAGGCAATCCAGACGTTATCGCCTATTTCGACGGGTTTTGCATATTCCCAGTCATGGAAGCCGTCTTCGTATTTATGCGCAATCCTTTCGTCTGCAACAAAGGGATGGCAAGGCGTCGCCACGGTAACTCTGGGGCCGAACATCACGTTGTCGCCGATTTTTATCGGTGCAGCATCCAGGAGCTGACAGTCGAAATTCATGTAGAAGTTTTTGCCGAATGTAACGTTGTATCCGTATTCAACTCGGATTGACGGTTCAAAAAATGCTCCTTTTCCGCCGTTCGGGAACAATCTTTTTATAAGATGTGTGCGGCGCAATATGTTCCATGCGTGCGTTTTGTTAAATCGGTCCGCCAGGCAACGTGCGCGTGTTCTGTCGAACAACAGTCTTTTGTCGATGGGATTGTAAAATTCCCCCGCAATCATCTTTTCTTTGTTTGTCTTTGTTTGCAAATTATTTTTTCCGCTCATAATATCCGCATATCTCCTGTCGTTGTTTTTGTTGATCAGTCATCGCTCAAATCATCATGCGCACACTTTTTGCAGCTCTCCGCCTATATCGGTTTTACGATTTAATCATCATATTCTGCTGCTTATTGAGCTCGTGTATTATCGACTCGAAAAAAACCAGACCCACAAAAAAAGTCTATTTTGCTGTTGTCGACATCTTATGCTCAAAACCCCGTAAACACCGTCCAAGCGTAAACCATCAACCATTTTCAATGTGGATAACCCGGCACCCAAGCAATGAAGCAAATCAGGATTAATTTTTGATTGTTTGACACGGTATTGTTGTGTTTGTATCGATATTATAATGCCATATCGACAAAATGTCTATGTTTAGTGTGGAAAAGAACCGTATATATCCGAAAAGCGCCTAATGCCACGTCAATGCATAGCTCGTAAAATTCGTTTTTACAAGCTCGATAAATCCGCTAAAAGGCATTGAAATGTAACAGCCGCCAGTTAAAACAATCGGCACAAGGAAAATATGCATTATAAGAGTTACAAGCCTAGTATATATCACACTGCAATGTCGTTATTCAGATAAACAAAACTCTGTCCTGATCCTGGCAAATCAATCTCAACGTTGCGGCAGATAGGTTTGCATGACCAGCAAAAGAGCCAATGGTTTTGCAAAAGAAAGAATTATAGACGTTTACAAACCATAAAATCGCAAGATCCAGAAAAATCACAAAAGAATTGCTGGTTTATAGGATAGGTATTGCCTCACAATAAACAGCTGCGGAATCAAAATAGTCAACGCGATTTCGACAAATTCTTTTCGGACTCAACAGACAACATGCATTTTGACATCAAAGACAAACACACACAGAAAACAAACTGCAAGAATTATGCAGGGTTTATTGGAAATCTGTAGAAACGCCTGAGCCATCACATTCAGAACAGGTTAATACAAAAAACGGCCGACATCATATTAACATAAAGAATGGTCCGACAAACAAACCAACAAGACATATGGTGATTAAGTGCAGAACGCACACAAAATTTCTCGCAGGCAAACAATGATCTCGGGCAAAAAGCATAAAGAATTAATATAAAAATGCAACGTTTCACGTGAAACACAGCAAAATATCCAGTAAACAGAGAGATTTTGGGTATATCACAATCAAGACAATGTTAATTGAACAAAGGCCGAGTGCGCTGCTGTTGTCGATTTAATACGACAAAAACCGAAGATATTGTTATCGATGGATGTTGCATGAGAAGCGAGAGTTGCGAAGTTGGGCTTTTTGATCGCAATGCAATACTTACGGGTCGATATTACTCATAAACAAGCAGTTATCAAATATAAAATTAACCATAATTTATTAGTTTCACGTGAAACAAAAAAAATTGGCGTGCCGTTTCACGTGAAACCGAAAACGAGGCAAAACCTTGAAAAATTCTACTAAATAGTGGGGATTTTGACGTTAAAATGATGGCGATTTCAGGTAAAATCGGTGCGAAAAATAATTTTTCACTCTTTCCCCGTGTAAAAATTATAGAAAAATTTTGTGTCTTTCTTCCAAATTTTTTCAAGCGAAATGTTACACAAAATTCTCTGTATTTTTGGTGTGTTTCACAATTGTATGGCTGTATGACTTGATTTGTGTGTGGAATGCTAAGAAAGCGGCAGAAAATCTAGGTTTTTAAGCAATTTGGCTTGCCAAAATGCTTGTAAAATGCTTTGTTTTATGACGAAGTGTTGGTTGGACGTATATTTTTGGTTGATTTAAGCAGATTAGACAAGGGTTTTGTTTGTCCAGGATAATGCGGCGATAATTTTGCCTTTTTAGGTGCCGTTTAGATGCCGACTGAGCGGAGTTGTGTGCGAACTATCCAGTTGATTTTATGTGATATGAAAAATAGACAGTAATTTTGCTGTCTGAAAATGCTTATTTCAATAAGAAAAAGCCTTTATATTGTGCAAATTTAGCTGTTTTGATTGTTGAGTTCTTATTGAAGCGCTGACGAAAGCTCGCTTAGCGACAGATGTAACGCGCTGCGTAAAAATGTACCCAAGATATATGTAAGTGATGATTTTACCATGAGGTATAAAGGTGTAGGGCGCGATAAAGGTTTGTTTTATTGAAAATAAGCATATTGCAAAGCGATGAATTAATGAGTGTGTGCTCATTTTAGGCTTGAATATGCTGTAAATGCTGTCGTCATAACGCTGTTGTCATGTGTTTTTAAAGTCTAGCGTCAAACGATTTTTAGTGAACGGCGTAAAAAATAGAGCGTAGTGAGACAATAATCAGAGTAAAATTAAGATTTAGCGGCGCTATAAAATTGTTCATAAATTAGTGCGATGGCAACAGATTTAGTCAGTATCAAGTTGCGGCGAGGTTTAGATGCGCCTATATAGTGGTGCGGTTTTTATGCGTTTTAATGTGGATAACGCAAAATTGTATTTTTGTTGATATTCGGTAAGTTTTGCTTTGTATATGCTTTGTTTGCGAGTTTCGGGAGAAACAGAAAGGCTGTATAGTTGCAAAACAATATATTGAACGATATCAATAAACATATAAAAGAGAGGTGCTAAACAAATTGAGTTTCGACGTGCGGCGCGTAATGCACGTTGACCGCTAGGTTGCGTTGGTTACGAGAATAGAGTGCGCGGTGCAAAAGTGTTGAGATGTGGAGTAAGTTGGTCATTGAGTGTGTGGCGGAGCGTGTGATTTACACGACTGTCTTGCGAAGAGGGGGGGGCGGTGGAGTGACAATTTGTGGTGTACTCAAATGGCGTTAGGCAGATGTGATAAAGAGCAGATATAATAAAGTGATGGTGCGTAAAGACGGCTTTTAAGTAGAGCGTGTAGAGAAAAGCACGTAAAACTAATATTTGGCACGGAGAGATGAATTGCGGGAGTGGTGCATGGGTGATGTGTTTTGCGGGCGCGTAATGGGCGCGTGATAGGCGCGTAAATATTTGTTGCAACAAAACGCCGAACGTGGTAAAATGGTTAAACGAGAGGTGATAATATGAGAATTTCCATCGTCAGAAACAGTGCAGAACTTGCCGAAAGAGCGTTTTTCGAAATCAAAAACGTACTGAAAGCCAAGCCTGACGCAGTTATCGGGTTCGCGACCGGCTCGACGCCTCTACCTCTTTATGCCAAAATGGTCGACGACCACAAGAAAAACGGTACGAGTTATAAAGACGTTGTTGCCGTAAATCTTGACGAATATGTCGGCGTCGACGCGAAAGACAAGAGCAGTTTTGCGAGATTTATGCGCGACAATCTGTTTTCGCACATCGACATCAAGCCCGAAAACACTCATATTCCCAACGGTATGGCAGAGGATTTGCAGAAGGAATGCGCGGATTATGCGGCGTTTGTAAAAGAACATCCCGCCGACATTCAGATACTCGGAATAGGAGCAAACGGTCATATCGCGTTTAACGAGCCTTACACCAAGCCCGACACCCCCACGCATATTGCAAACCTTACGGCAAAGACCAGAGCGGACAACGCCGCGGCATTTAAAAATCCCGCGCTTGTGCCTAATTATGCGTTGACAATGGGTATCAACGAAATTCTCACGGCAAAGAAAATAATTTTGCTTGCAACGGGCGAAAATAAAGCTGACGCGGTCTTTTCTATGTTGCGCGGACGCGAAGATACGTCTTGTCCCGCTGTTGCGTTGAGAAAACACCCGGACGTGCTGGTTATTCTTGATAAAGAAGCCGCCGCAAAACTCGACATTTCCGCATGGGAAAACGGTGGAGACGAAGCGGAAGAAGCAGATGAAGTTGCGGCAAACGATGAAAACGTGACGGCAACCGCACCTGAAACCGCTGCCGACAATGTGGACAAAGACGACGCGACGTCTGATGTCGATGCAGAAGCGGAAAGCGACGAAAACGAAAGCGAAGAATAATTTTTGTTTTCCGAAAAATAAGAAAAGTTGTCCGATTATTGACAGACAGATTTGAAGAAAGCGAAAGCACCCGAAAACGGGTGCTTTTTTGTTGTCCTGTGTGGTGGCGGTAAGTGTCAGTTCATGCGTTCGAAGTCGCCGATGTAAACTTCGTTGGCAGGTTTTCTGACGCGGATAAAAACGTCTCCCGCAAAGTTCACCGCGTCGCCGTCAACGTCGAAAGTTTCAGGGGCGAAGAGTTTGATTTTGAGGTCGGAAACGGATTTGAAAACCAGTTTGTCGCCGTGAACTTCTTTGCCGAAGCCCATAAAGAACGCGCGGAAAAGCGGGAAAAAGATTGCGATTTTGCCGAGTAGCCCGCGGACGCGCGGAGATTTGACCAGCAACAAGTGCACCTTGCCGTCGTCGGCGCGGTAAAGACGGTTGAAACGGAACCCGAAACAGCGCATTGAGTCGATTGCCATAATGAGGGTATAGTCCCCTTTGAACGTTTCGCCGTCGGCTTCGATTTCGGCGGGTATGCGGTAGACTTTGTATTGTTTTACGACTTCGAGAAGATAGGCAAGAACGCCCATTTTCTGTTTTTTGCGGATGTCAACAACATATCCGAGGGGAGTGAACGACCCTGCCGCTGCGACGTACCCGAAATATCGGTCGTTTGCTTCGGCGTATTCGTACAGGCGGATAAATTCGCTTTCTCCGTGACGGGTGCCTTTTGCTTTTGCGCATTCGTTGAACGTTCCGAAGCCGTAATATATGAGGTTTACGCCGCATTCCGCACATGCGTTCAGCGCGCGGTTGAACGTTCCGTCGCCGCCGCAAGCGACGACAAGGTCGTACCCGCAGGGCGACCAAACGTCATCTTGTTCCGTTATTCTTACGACGGAAACATCGTACGCCGCGGAAAATTTTTCGCGGAGTTTGGTTTCGTCTATTTTCGCGGAGCGGCCGCTCATATTGTTTATGACAATCAGACATTTTTTCATAGTTTTGCCGCGCTTGATTATACCTTATAAACGGTATTCCTACAATACCCGTCTGAGTATTGTACTACTATTATGTTCAAAAAGTTGAATTTTGTCCAAAAATCCGAAGTGCCGACAAAACAAAATTTCGCGGTGTTGCGAATTGAGGTGCATTGCTTATTGCAAAAGAGCGCGGAAATGTATAGAATATAATAAAAGGCAAAACCGAACGAACCGTATCGGGAAAGTCGTGAACAGGAGGGGGCGAATGCAGAAAGTCAGAAAAGCGGTTATACCTGCGGCGGGTCACGGAACGCGGTTTTTGCCCGTGACAAAAGCCATACCCAAAGAAATGCTGGCGATAATCGACCGCCCCGCCTTGCAGTATGTGGCGGAAGAGGCCGCGGCAAGCGGCATCGAAGAAATACTCATTATAATAAGCCGCGAAAAGGACGTAATCAAACATTATTTTTCTGCCGAATGCGAACACAGCGTCGCGGAGCGCGACCTCAACGCGCTGTTGCGAAGAGTTAAATTTTCCTTTGTTTATCAGGACGTAGCGGACGGAACGGCGGGCGCGGTAAGCCTTGCAAGAGAGTTTACGGGCGACGAACCGTTTGCGGTTATGTACGGTGACGACGTCGTAATCAACGACGGCGGCAAACCTTGTCTCAAACAGCTTATCGAAGCGTACGAACAGACGGGGCGCACCGTTCTCGGAGTTCAGAACAGACCGCCCGAAGAAGCGGCAAAGTACGCGGTTATAAAGAAAGGCGCGGAGAACGGCAGACTTACCGAAGTGCTTGGCATCATAGAAAAACCTTCTCCCGACAATATGCCGTCCACTTTGAGCAGTCTCGGAAGATATATACTCACGCTCGACATTTACGACGCAATCAACCGCGCGCCCGTATTCAGAGGCGAAAAGTATCTTACGCACGCAATAGACTTGTTGACAGAAAAAGGGGTTTATGCGTACGATTTTGAGGGAACAAGATACGATATCGGCGATAAGTTCGGATTTTTGCAAGCAAACGTCGAACTCGGACTCAGGCGGTTTGACGGAAAAATGCGCGACTATTTGCTCGCTCTCGGCGAAGAGCTGAAAGCGCAGAAAGACAAAAAAGACAAGTGAAAATGATGAGAAAACATAAACGCCGACGCGGGTTGCGTCGGCGTTTTATTTGTTTGTTCGGGTGTTTCGTTCGGTTTTTGTTTATCGGTTTTGTGAAGATTTGTTTATTATTTTGCGCGAGGAAAGTCGCGGCGGGTGTTACCTATTTTATTTGTTTTATCCACAGGTAATTATCGGTTGTGTATCTGTTGCGTGACTACGGTGTTTATCGCAGTAGAGCAGGTGATGTTCGGGCGGTGTAACCGTATCGGCGGGTCAGTTGAGTTCATAGTTGTTGCGAATGAACAGTTCGATACTCCGTGCGGCAAACCGCGCAAGAAAATCGTCTTTGCTTTCCGCCATTATACGAAGCTTGCTTTCCGTGCCGCTCGGGCGCAACATAACCCGTCCGCTGTCGCCCAGCATATCTTCCACTGTTTCGACATATCGGAGCAAGGTTTTGTCGCGGGCGATTTTCTCTTTGTTGCAGGTTATTATTTCGGTGTTCGACTGGGGATAGAGGTTGCAGTCGTTGAGCGCGGACAGCGGTTTGCCGCTTTCCTTGACTTTGCGCGCGAGAAAGGCGCCTGCGAGTATGCCGTCGCCCGTCTGCGAGAAGTCGCGCAGGATTATGTGTCCGGACTGTTCACCGCCGAGCGACAACCCCGCGTCGCACATTCGGCGGATAACGTTGTGGTCGCCGATGTCGGTGCGAACAAGGTCTATGCCGAGATTTTTGAGGTCTGCTTCGACGCCCATATTCGTGTGCAAAGTGCCGACGACGGTTGAAAAGGGCAGGGCGTCCGCGGTTTTAAGTGCGCGGGCGAGAATGAAAATAATCTGGTCGCCGTTTACGACGTTGCCTTTTTCGTCGCAGGCTATTACGCGGTCGGCGTCGCCGTCGAAACAAAGCCCCATATCGGCGTTGTTGCGCACGACTTCGCGGCACAGTTTTTCGGGGTGCAGAGCGCCGCAACCGTCGTTTATGAGGTTGCCGTCGCGGGAGTTGCCCGTCGTTACTACCTCCGCCCCCAACGACGAAAATACGGTAGGGGCAAAATCCGTTGCCGCGCCGTTTGCGCAGTCGAGAACGACTTTCAGCCCGTCAAGCCGTCCGACCGACCGCAGCATTTCGCTGTAACAGTCTATTGCGCCGGCAACGGGCAGAACGTTTCCGCGTGTGTGCGCATAACAGAGCTTTGCTTCCGAAATGTGCTTTTCGATTGTTATTTCCTGCTCGCGCCCGAGCTTTTTGCCGTCCGCACCGAAAATTTTGATTCCGTTGTAGCGTGCGGGATTGTGCGACGCGCTGAGCATAACTCCGAACGCCGCGCCCGTGTTTGCCGTAACGTACGCCACGCAAGGGGTGGGAACAATCCCGACGTCGAGGACGTTGCCCGACGCGGCAAGTACGCCTTCTCCGAGCGCGCGGGACAGATTTTCGCCGCTTGTGCGGTTGTCCCTACCGACAACAACAAGCCCGCCTTTTGCCGAATGACCGAGGCTGTTGCCCACAAGCATTGCAAGCCCGTCGGTGAGGTCTTCACCGTAAACTCCGCGTATGCCGTCCGTTCCGAAATACCTTTTTGCCGAATTCAGATTTTGCATAGTGCCAATATATTCCGCCCATGGGCAGAGCGTTAAAACTTTTGAAAATTTGCACGGTCTTGCGAAAAAAATAAAAATTTTTTGCAAAAACTATTGACACGGGGAAAGAATGTGCTACAATGTTAGCAATCAAAGGGCGAGAGTGCTAACAGTCAAACAGATAGACTGCCAGCGCAGAAAATACGCCCCGACAAAAAACTGAAAGGAGTGTGCAAATTATGAAGAATTATATTACCAGATACAACAACAATCATCCCCTCGACTTTTTCGGAGACGCGTTTGACGATTTCTTCCGTCCGCTGTTTTACGACGAGAAACTCGATTCGATGAAGACCGACATCAAGGAAACCGCGACCGCTTACGAACTCGACGTCGAAATGCCCGGTTTCGACAAAGAAGATATCAACATCGATGTCGAAAACGGTTATATGACTATTCGTGCCGAGAAGAAAGAAAAAGAAGAGAGCGGCAAAGAAGAACACCGTTACGTGAGAAAAGAGCGCAGTGTATCTTGCCAGAGAAGCTACTACATCGGCGACACCGAAGAGAGCGACATCAAGGCAAAATACGACAAAGGCGTGCTTACCGTTACCCTGCCCAAGAAAGAGGAAAAGAAACCCGAAGGCAAGAAGAACATTGCCATTGAATAACAGAAAACAGCGTTCAGCGTGCGATTTTGCCCGATGAACCGTCATATATGTCGATAATTCATCCTTCCCCCTGGAAAAAGACCCGCAAGCCGCGGGTCTTTTTTTGTGCTGTTTGTAGTTGCGAACGGTTTTATAGCCAACTGAAAAATCGGGAAAACACAATCGTCCCAAACAAAAATCGGGCAGTGTTTCGGGTTGCGGAATTAATGCGGACAAATCGAAAAACAGGGTGCAATGTATAGAGTGTACAAACTGCAGAGCAATATGCTCTTACGAAATTCAAATGACAAGTATTTCCGAAACCGCGATGTTCATTCCGTCGGTCATTGCCGCTACGGTGACACGTGCGCCAGCCGTAAATCTGTCGGAGTATTCGGATACGTCAACGCTTGTCAGGTCGGTTGTCGTTATCGTCACGCCTTCGACCATAATCGCGTATACGACTTCATCGGGCATATCCGCAACCGTCCAGCTGAGTTGACCGTTTTCGTAAACGGGCTTGTCTATGCGCGGGGGTATGTTGATAAACGTTGCTCTCGATACGGTTGTGACCGAGGACAGGAAATCTTCTGCGGAAGAAGAAACTTTGACGGAAAGGGTTATGTTTCTGCCTTCCGTAAGTGCGGTTACGTCTACGGAAACCGCTGTTTTTGCGGCGTTTTCGGACGGTGAAACGGTTACGGCAAAGGAATATTCGCCGACCGTCACCGTGTTTTCCGAAAGTGAAGATACGATTTCGGTTTTGAATGTTTTGGTTGCGAGTGTAAGAACAAACGTTTCCGAACGGGAGTCGACGGCAAAAGACAGAACGTTGCCCCTGCCGCTGTAAACGGGCACGCCTTTATCGGGCGCACTCAACTGTTCGGGCTCGGGCTCGGGTTCAGGATCAGGATCAGGATTGGGGTCTGGGTCTGGATCGGGGTCGGGGTCTGGATCTGGGTCAGGGTCAGGCGGATTGGGTTCTTCGGATTTCGTAGCGTAGACGTTCAGGTCGTACACTGACTTTTCGACGGTGTACTCCGCGGGTGAAAATTCGTATCCTTCCGCCGCAAATTCGATTTCGTCGCCGCGCGACAGTCCGCTCAATGAAAATACGCCGTTGGCGTCCGAAACGGTTTCTTTCTTGTCGTTGACAAATACGGTAACGCCCGCGAGAGGAGCGTTGTTTTCGGTTATTATTCCGGAAAGATAAAGACCTTTGCTTTCGGGGATATCCGTAATGTCTTGGGAACAGGCGCAAAGCGAAATCAGGCACAGCAAAAGAAGCGTCGCCGAAAGTGCGGATATAATGAGTTTCTTTTTCATATTGCGGTCACCATACCGTCGGTTATACGGAAAACGCGGGTGTAATAGCGGCTTGCAACGCCTTCTTTGACTGCCGCGACTGAAAATGCGTACGTCCCGTCGCCGTTAATCAGGTGGTTTACGGAAACACAGTTGGACTCGGTGTCCACGGGGTCTTGGGCAACTCCGTCGACGGTCACGTAATAGCGGTATGTCGCGTCTGCGTGTTCGGCGTATTTTGGCCAGCTGAGAAGATATTGAGTGCCGACTTTCGAAAGTTCGAGAGTGAAGAGAGGAATGGGCGGCATTACGTGGCGGAAAGTGAGTATTGCGGGCGCGGAGTCCTCGTAAAACTCGGAGTCGGATATGGCGATTATTCTCGCGGTGTAGTCGCCCGTCATTCCGATGTAGTTCGACAAAGTGATGAAAAGCGACTCCGTCGTGCACACGTCAATGCCGTTAAGGCTGACGGCGTAGCGGTCTGCGCCCGCAACGGCTTGCCATACGAGTTTTCCGTCTTCGACGGCAAGTCCGTCGGGAGATTGGAGTGTGACGAAATGGTCGTACGATACGCTTTCGCGGGCTGTTTCCACGCCTCCCGCGAGGGCTGCGACTTCTATAAGATAGTTCCCGCCGACAACGAAAACGGAGGTCAGGTCAAACGACGTAAGCACCGAAGGCAGGGAAACGACGGAATTACCGTTGACGTACACGGTGTAGGTTTCCGCGCCCGCTACGGGCGACCAGGAAAGAAGAATCGTGCCGTCATAAGAGTTTTCCGAAACGGACGGAGAGAGCAGCGCTTCCGCAAAAACGGAAGTTAAGGATGTGGCAAACGGCGTCGCCGTAACGCAGACGACCGAGATAATTGCGACGAGCAAAACCGCCGCGAAGACATTGAATTTTCCCGCAGTTTTCATAATCCGACTAAACAATACGCCTTTTGTCGAAAATTGTCAATGTAGTTGGCGCAATGCCCGAAATTCGCGCGGATTTTTAAGCAATCCGAAACATTAAAAAAGAAAAACGGCGAAAAAGTCTTCCGATACGGCTCAAAAGCCACTAAATCTTGTTTAAGCCGCCGCAAGGCAACGCCATATGTTGGGGCATTGGCGCGCCTTAAAGCTCATTACGGGGCGTCAGGCGCGCCCGTCGGCGAAAAAGTTTGCCGATTAAGTTGCTTTTGCGCGCGTGCAATGATATAATACTCTCAACTATTTATATTGATATATTATTTATTAATGTAAATTATATAGTTTTACTTAATTCAGGAGGAACTATGGAAGAAGTCAGACACAGCTATAACGAGACCGATATACAGGTTCTCGAAGGGCTCGACCCGGTAAGGAAACGCCCCGGAATGTACATCGGCTCCACCGACGCGAGAGGTCTTCATCATCTCGTGACGGAAGTAGTGGACAACTCTATCGACGAAGCTCTTGCAGGTTACTGCAACCATATCACGGTCGAAATTCTTCCCGACGGCGCCGTCCGAGTCACCGACAACGGCAGAGGTATTCCCGTCGGCATAATCGAAAAAGAAGGCAAATCGGCGGTCGAAGTCGTTCTTACCAAACTGCACGCAGGCGGTAAGTTCGGCAGCGGCGGCTACAAAATCTCGGGCGGTCTGCACGGCGTGGGCGTGTCCTGCGTCAACGCGCTTTCCGAATGGCTTGTTGCCGAAGTTCGTCAGGGCGGAAAACTTTACCGCATACGTTTCAACCGCGGCGTAGCCGAACGTCCCCTTGCCGTAATCGGCGACGCGGACACGACGGGCACGACAATTACGTTCTACCCCGACGGCGACATCTTCGAAACGCTGGATTTCAACTACGATACGATGAAAACCCGTTTGAGAGAACTCGCGTATCTCAACAAAGGTCTTACAATCGAAATCGCGGACCAGCGCGTCACCCCCGAGCGCAGAGAGGTTTTCTGTTACGAAGGCGGTATCGTTTCCTTTGTCGAAAGCCTGAACAAGAACAAGGAAACCATTTTCGAAAACGTCATTTATTTCGACGCGACTTATGTTGACAGCGAAATCGAAGTCGCGATGCAGTACAACGACAGCTACACCGACACAATCCTTGCGTTTGCCAACAACATCAACACCGAAGAAGGCGGCACACACCTCGAAGGGTTTAAGTCCGCGCTCAGCAAGGTTATCAACGACTACGGCAAGAAAGCGGGCATTCTGAAAGAGGCGGACAAACTCACGGGCGAAGACGTAAGAGAAGGTCTTACCGCCGTCATTTCCGTCAAACTTGCCGAACCGCAGTTCGAAGGACAGACCAAGACCAAACTCGGCAACAGCAGCATGCGTGCGGCGGTTGCGAAGAGCGTCGGCGAAGGACTGGGAACTTATCTCGAAGAACATCCCAGAGAAGCCAAGGAACTCATTTTGAAGACCATCACGGCTCAGAGGGCGAGAGAAGCCGCAAGAGCGGCCAGAGAGACCGCAAGACGCAAATCCGCGCTGGAATCCACAACTCTTCCCGGCAAACTTGCAGACTGCACGGACAAAGACCCCAAAGCATGCGAAATTTATCTCGTCGAGGGTGACTCCGCAGGCGGCAGCGCGAAGCAGGGCAGAGACCGCAGATTCCAGGCAATTCTTCCTCTTCGCGGCAAAATCCTGAACGTCGAAAAAGCAAGACTTCACAAAGTTCTCGAAAACGAAGAAATCAAAGCCATGATAACCGCGTTCGGTTGCGGAATCAACGCCGATTACGACGAGAGCAAGCTCCGTTACGACCGCATCATCTGCATGACGGATGCCGACGTCGACGGAAGCCATATCCGCATTCTGATGCTCACGTTCTTCTTCCGCTTTATGCGTCCGCTCATCGAAAACGGTCACGTTTACATCGCGCAACCGCCTCTTTACAAGGTTTCGCGCGGCAAACAGGAATGGTATTTCTACGACGACGAGGCACTCAATGCGTTCTACGAGGAGAACGGCAGAAAAGGTTTCGACCTGCAACGCTATAAAGGTCTCGGCGAAATGAACCCCGAACAACTTTGGGAAACGACAATGGACCCCAAGAGCCGCACGCTCCTGCGCGTGAGCATGGAAGACGCGATTTCCGCGGACGAAATGTTCACCGTTTTGATGGGCGAGCAACCCGAACTCCGCCGCGCGTTCATCGAAGAGAACGCCAAACTGGTCGAAGACCTTGACATTTAAGGGGGCGCGATATGAGCAATATGAACCAGAAAGACAAAGAGTATCTCGAACATCTTGCCGACAGCAAAATCGTCAACGTAGAAGTCGAGAACGAACTCAAAAAATCCTTTATATCCTACGCAATGGCGGTCAACGTGTCGCGTGCCATACCCGACGTGCGCGACGGTCTGAAACCCGTTCACCGCAGAATTCTGTACGCCATGAGCGAGCTCAACCTCACTCCCGACAAGCCTTACCGCAAGAGCGCAATGGTCGTCGGCGAAGTGCTGGGCAAATATCACCCTCACGGCGACAGCTCCGTCTACGACGCAATGGTGCGTCTTGCGCAGGATTTCTCGATAAGATGCCCGCTCGTCGACGGTCACGGTAACTTCGGTTCCGTTGACGGCGACCCTCCCGCAGCATACCGTTACACCGAAGCCAGACTGTCCAAAATCGCGCTCGAAATGATACGCGACATCGACAAAAAGACGGTTGACTTCTATCCCAACTTCGACGACACGCGCGAACAGCCCGTCGTATTGCCGTCCAGATTCCCGAACCTGCTCGTCAACGGCTCGGACGGTATAGCGGTCGGTATGGCGACGTCCATTCCTCCTCACAACCTCGGCGAAGTCATCGACGCCACAATCGCGCTTATCCACAACCCCGAACTCGAAGTCGACGACCTTATGGAATACATTCCCGCGCCCGACTATCCGACGGCGGGACTTGTGCTCGGCAGAGCGGCAATACGTCAGGCGTACCGCACGGGCAAGGGCGGAGCGGTTCTCCGTGCAAGAACGGAAATCGAAGAGCTCCCCAACGGCAAGAGCCGCATTATCGTCACCGAACTTCCTTATCAGGTCAACAAAGCGAAACTCATAGAGAACATCGCCGACCAGGTCAAGGACAAACGACTCGAAGGTATTTCGGACATCAGCGAAGAAACCGACCGTACGGGTATGCGCATAGTCATCGAAATCAAGAAGGACTACAACCCGCAGGTCGTACTCAATCAGCTCTTCAAACAAACCAACCTGCAAGTCGGCAATTCCATTATTCTGCTTGCGTTGGTTGACGGCGTTCCGAAAATCATCAACCTCAAACAGATACTCGAATATTATATCGCGCATCAGGAAGACGTCATCGTCCGCCGCACGAAGTTCGACCTCGAAAAAGCCGAAGAAAGAGAGCATATTCTCAACGGTCTGGCAATTGCGCTTGCAAACATCGACGAAGTCGTCGAACTGCTCAAAAAGAGCGCGGACAGACAGGACGCAATCGACAATTTGATGGAGCGTTTCCTGCTCAGCGAAAAGCAGTCGGTTGCAATCCTCGAAATGCGCCTGCAAAGACTGACCGGACTCGAAGTCGAGAAAATCAACGAAGAACTGCAACAGAAACAGGCGGAGATCAAGGAATACAAACGTATCCTCGGTTCCGAAGAAGCGGTCAAGGAAATCATCGTTACCGAACTTAGCGAAATCAAGGAGAAGTACGGTACGCCCAGACGTTCCGAACTCAGCTACGACTATTCCGAAATCAACATTGCCGACCTTATCGACAAGGAAGACATCGTCGTTTCGATGACTCACGGCGGCTACATCAAACGTCTGCCCGTTGCCGAATACCGTTCTCAAAGACGCGGCGGAATGGGCGTTACGGCGCATAAGGCGAAGGACGACGACTTTGTCGAACACATTTTCGTCAGCAACACGCATCAGGACCTTATGTTCTTCACCAACCTCGGCAAAGTGTTCACGATGAAAGGATACGAAATCCCCGAGGCAAGCAAGACGTCCCGCGGTCGCGCAATCATCAATCTGCTGCAACTCGTACCGGGCGAAAAGGTTCAGGCAATGCTTCCTCTGCCGGAGGAGAGAGAAGGTTACTTCCTCATGCTCGCAACCAAAGACGGACTCATCAAGAAGACCCCGCTCGAAGAGTTCGCGTCTATTAAACGTAACGGCAAAATCGCAATCAAGTTTGCGGAAGACGACGAACTCATCGAAGCCGTCCTCACCAACGGCAACAACCAGCTTATCATGGCGTCCAGCGAAGGCTATTGCATAAGATTCCACGAGAAAGACATTCGTCCGACGGGAAGAACGGCAATGGGCGTCAAGTCCATGAAACTGCCTGCAGGCGCACATATGGTTGACCTTGCGGTCGTTCAGGACGATTGCGAAATCCTCACCATCACGTCGCACGGTTACGGTAAACGCAGCAGCATATCCGATTATCCGTTGCAGGGAAGAGCGGGCAAAGGCGTCAAAGCGGGCGTGTTCAACGACAAGACTGGCGACCTCACGGGACTTAAAGTCATACCCGCCGATACCGACGTCATGATGATTACGGACAGCGGCATAATCATTCGCGTACAAGCCGAGGAAATCTCCAAGATAGGCAGAGCGACGCAAGGCGTGCGCATAATGAAACTGAAAGACGAGAAAGCCAAAGTCGTGTCCATCGCGCTCACGCCTCACGAGGAAGAGGACGAAACGGAATACGACGAAAACGGCAACCCCGTAGCAACGGAAAATGCAGAAGCCCCCGCGGCGGCGGAAACCGTAGAGACTGCGGCAACCGAAACCGAGGAAACTCCCGCGGAAGAATAAAGCGAAGTGCGGTTTCGAAACCGAAATTGCACCGCATATAACACCGCGACTCCGTCGCAAACGCAACAAATCGACGCGTCCCGATTGTCGGGGCGCGTTTTATTTGCCTGCGAATGCGAAAAACCTCAAAAATGATACGTTAATGGCAACAAACGAAACGTAAACCCCTTGAATATATCGTAAAAAGTTGTTATTATTAACTCGCATTAACACGGGGCGACTGTCCCTCACAGGAGAGAATTATGAAAAAAACGTGGTTCAAAGAATTGTCCGTTTATCAGATATGGCCGAGAAGTTTCTGCGACGGCAACGGCGACGGTATAGGCGACCTTAAAGGCGTACTGTCCAAGCTGGATTACATCAAGAGTCTGGGAGTTGACGCCATATGGTTTTCTCCTCTTTACGTCTCGCCGCAGAAAGACTACGGATACGACATCGCCGATTACAGAAACATCGCTCCCGAGTACGGCACGATGGAAGACTTCAAGGCCGTTCTCGACGGCGCGCACGAACGCGGACTCAAAGTCGTCATGGATTTGGTCGTCAACCATACGTCCGACCAACACGAATGGTTCAAGAAGAGCGCGGCGGGTGACCCCGAATACAAAGATTATTACATATGGCGTCCCGGCAAAGGCAAGGACGGCAAAAAGTTCCCCAACAACTGGATGGCGACCTTCCCCGGTGACGGCTGGGAGTGGAACGAACAGAGAGGGGAGTACTATCTCCATCTTTTCGCGGTCGAACAACCCGACCTCAACCACGACAACCCCGCAGTACGCGAAGAAGTCAAGAGCATAATGCGTTTCTGGCTCGATATGGGTGTGGACGGTTTCCGCGAGGACGTCATCACGTACATCAGCAAACGCGAAGGACTGCCCAACGGTTTCCCGCTGCCCGTTATGCGCGGCGTTGAACATTACAGCCCCGGTCCCAACATTCACAAATACCTTATGGAATACCGTCAGGTGCTCAAAGACTATGACGCGTTCCAGCTCGGCGAAGCGCCCGCAATGACCCCCAAAAACGCCCTGAAATACATCACGGAAGGCGACAATCAGCAGCTCGATATGATGTTCCAGTTCCAGAGCATGGAAGCGGACTGCTTTATGATAAGCTACGTGCGCACGCCTTTCAATCTGCGCAAACTCAAAAAAGTCTACAAGAACTGGCAGACCAAACTTTTCGGTAAGGCGTGGAACACCAACTATCTCGAAAACCACGACCAGCCCCGCGTCATATCCCGTTACGGCAACGACAAGCAGTACAGAGTGGAGAGCGGCAAAGCGCTTGCAACTATGTACACTTTCCTTTCGGGCACGCACTTTGTTTATCAGGGACAGGAAATCGGCATGACGGACTATCCGTTCAAGGATTGGAGCGACTTTACCGACGTTGCGACGTTCTGCGCAAAACGTCTTATGGAAAAAACGCACCTGTTCACCAAAAAAGGACTGTTCGAAAGATGCGCCTATGCGTCGCGCGACAACGCGAGAACGCCCGTACAATGGAGCGCGGAAGAGAACGCGGGATTTTCGACGGGTACGCCTTGGTTCCATGTCAACCCCAACTACAAGGAAATCAACGTTGCGGCGGCGGAAGCAGACCCCGACAGCATACTCAACTACTACCGCGCTATATTGAAACTCCGCAAGGAATACAAAGACACCGCAATCTACGGCGAGTATAAGGAACATCTCGGCTGCGACAAACGCGTTATGGTTTACGACAAAATCGCAGAGGACGGCAGCAAACTCACGGTCGTAATCAACCTTTCCGACAAGCCCGTGTCGGCACGCCGCGCGAAGAAGTTCGTCGACGCCGACGCCAAGCGTCTCATCGGCAACTACAAGGGTTCGATGGCGGATATGCTGAAACCCTACGAAGCGCACGTGTTCTACACCGCGAAGAAGTAAACCGAGAAAATTTTTGAAAAAGCGATAAGCAATAAAACAACCAAAACAGGGAGTTGAACTATGCAAAAACGCAACAAAACGTGTCCTTTCTGTCATATACGCAGAATGTTCGGCGCTCCGAAAGTCGACGCGCCGACGTTCGCGCCGTACGATAACGACGTGCGCAAAACCCCGCTTATGGGGTGGTCGAGCTGGAACACTTTCCGCAACAGAATAAGCCAGCAACTCATCTTGGAAACGGCAACCGCGATGAAGGAAAAAGGGTTGCTTGACGCAGGGTATTGCTATGTCAACCTCGACGACAACTGGCACTCCAACATGCGTGACGACAACGGCGAATGGCAGGGCGACCTCGTGCGGTTCTCCGAAGGCATTCCCGCGCTTGTGGACAAAGTGAATGCCCTCGGTTTCAAAGTCGGTCTTTATTCCTCCAACGGTACGCTCACCTGCGAGGACCTGCCCGCAAGTCTGGGCAGAGAACTTGCCGACGCGAGAACTCTTGCAAAATGGGGCGTCGAATATTTCAAGTACGATTTCTGCCACAACGAAAAAGTCAGCAAATACGCACCGCTTGTATATTCCATCGAAGTATCGCTCAAAGGTTCGGGCGTGGGCAAGGAAATAGAAGTGTCCAACGCCATTCTGAAAGGACTTGCGCGCAGAATGAAATGCAAAGCGTTGCCCGGCGGACAGTATGTTTCGGGACTGGACAGCGGCGAAGGCAGTATCATTTTCGACAACGTAGTGGTTGACAAGGACGGAGAATACGTGCTCACCGTCAACATCAAAAAGTACGGCAGATACGAAAAATATCTTGCGGTTGTTGTCAACGGCGTGCCTTCCGACGGAATCGAATTTCCTCCGCAGAAACATTTCAACGTCACCGCGCGTTTCCAGACAATCGTTACGCTCAAAGCGGGCAGAAACTGCATCGAACTCTACAACCCCGTGACGGGCAGAGAAGAGAGTGCGGCAATCCAGTACCGCAAAATGGCGTATTCGCTTAAAAAAGCAACGGCGGAAGTCGCCGCGGCAACGGGCAAACCCGAAAAACCCATACTGTTCTCGATATGCGAATGGGGCAACCGCCGTCCTTGGAGATGGGGTTACAGCGCAGGCAATATGTGGCGTACCACGCCCGACATTCGCCCGTGGTGGCCTTGGATAAAGACCATTTACGAACATAACGTAAAACTCTATAAATACGCGTCGGCGGGACACTTCAACGACCCCGATATGCTTGAAGTCGGCAACGGCAAACTCACTTATGAGCGCAACATGTCGCACTTTGCGTTGTGGTGCATGATGTCCGCGCCGCTTGTCCTCGGCAACGACATTCGCAAAATCTCCGAGCCCGTTCTCAAAATCGTCACCAACCGCAAACTCATTGCAATCGACCAGGACGCGCTTGCAAAACAGGCGAAGCGAATGAGAAAAGGAACGGTTGACGTTCTCGCCAAACCGCTTGCGGACGGAAGCACGGCAGTATGTTTCTTCAACAAGGGTTTAACCGCGCAAAAGAGCAGTTTTAACGTGTCGAAACTGCAAAAAGACGATTACGTCGCGGCGAAACTTTCGGAAAAGAAAATCGAGAACGTGGTCGGCGAAGCCACTCTCGAAGGCACGAAACTTACGGCAAAAATCCCGCGTGACGGAGTAGTGGTCGTAATACTCCGCTGACCGATAAACGGTCAGTCGAAAAAGATACGGAAACAAAATAATCAACGAAATAAATCAACGAAACAAAGCAACACAATAAAGCAATACAACGCCCGCCTTTTTCGGCGGGCGTATTTCTTTTGTTTGCGACTTTTTGTTCAATCGCAAGCAGGTCGGTTGTGCAGACGCGCATATGCAGACTATATTCACATATGCAGACAAATTGCAATATGCGCGTTCTCAAAGTATGTCGTCAGCCGAGGACGAAGAAAGAAACAATTGACATTCCCGCGGTGTACACGGCAAATGGCGTGAGAGATTTGTTCTGCATCATCTTCATAAAGAATTTGATTGCTATGCAACCCGAAACGAAAGCCGCGGCAACTCCGACAAGCAAAGCGGCAACGTTCACGTTTTGCAATGCGCCCGTAGTCGCGCATTCCACGCCTTCGAATAGTGCAGACCCCGCGATTATGGGGATTGCCAGCAGAAAACTGAATTCCGCGGCGGACGATTTGTTCATCCCGCACATTCTCATTGCGGCAATGGTCGAGCCGCTTCGCGATATGCCGGGAAGAACGGCAATTCCTTGAAATAACCCCGTTAGAATGCCGGTTTTTGCGCACATAGGCGCTCCTGTGTCCTTGACCATTTTCTCGCTCCAAATGAGCAGAAACGCCGTGATTTCGAAGCCGAGCGGCAGATATTCGCCCGCCAGCAGGTCGGGAGCGAAATATTTGAACAGAAGCGCGATTGCCACGGTAGGTATGCAGGCGAGCACGATGTACAGCGTTGTTTTGGAGAAGGGGTGGCGCACAAGTTCCCAAAGTTTTTTCCTAAGGCAGATAAGGACGGAAAAAAGCGTGCCGAGATGCAGGCATACGTTGAAGAAAAGGTCGGGTTCGCCTATGCCGATTTTTTCAAGCAGCAAAAGGTGTCCCGACGACGAAACGGGCAAAAATTCCGACGCTCCCTGCACAAGCCCCAGAAACAACGCTTCCAGAATTTCCATATTCACTCCCTCGGTTTTGCCCGCGATTGCTTTACTTGCGGGCGCAGTTGTTTTATAATCGTTTTAATATACTGTATATTTTCTGCGGATAGAACCCGACCCTTTCGGCAAGTATATCTGCGAGGAGGACTATGAAACTCGGTGTGGTAGGTCTGCCCAACGTCGGCAAAAGCACGCTGTTCAACGCCATTACCAAAGCGGGAGCGGCGGCGGCGAATTACGCATTCTGCACCATAGAACCCAACGTCGGCGTGGTTGCCGTGCCAGACGAAAGACTTGATAAACTTGCCGCGCTTTACGACAGCAAGAAAATCACGCCCACGACTTTGGAGTTCGTGGACATAGCGGGTCTTGTCAAGGGCGCAAGCAAGGGTGAGGGACTCGGCAACAAATTCCTTTCGCACATCAGGGAAGTGGACGCAATCGTTCACGTCGTGCGCTGTTTCGACGACGAAAACATAATTCACGTCGACGGTTCGGTGAACCCCGTCCGCGATATGGAAACAATCAACCTCGAACTGGTGTTTGCCGACCTCGAAACCATGGACAGACGCATAGGCAAAGCGCAGACTATGCTCAAAGCCGACAAGAAGTACGCCGAGGACGTCGAACGTCTGGAAAAGATGAAAGCATGGCTCGAAGAGGGAAAACCTTTGCGTTCTCTGCCCGTCGACGAAGAGTTCAAGGCGTTCATCGACGAACAGTTCCTCTTGACGAGCAAGCCCGTGATTTACGTTGCCAACACCGATGAGAGCGGCATAAACGGCAACGCATACACCGCCGAAGTTGAAAAGGAAGCGGCAAAGGAAGGTGCGGGTTGCGTGGTGCTTTGCGCAAAACTCGAAGAAGACCTTTCCGAACTTGACGACGAGGAACGCGCAATGTTCATGGAAGAGTACGGCTTGAAAGAAAGCGGACTTGACAAGCTCGTCAAGGCGTCTTACAAACTGCTCGGACTCATCAGCTATCTTACAGCGGGCGAAAAGGAAACCCGTGCGTGGACGATAACCAAAGGCACGAAAGCTCCGCAGGCGGCGGGCAAAATCCACAGCGATTTCGAAAAAGGATTTATCCGCGCCGAAATCGTGGACTATCGTACTTTGCTCGAATGCGGCAGTTTTGCGGCGGCAAAAGAAAAAGGAAAAGTACGCAGCGAGGGAAAGGACTACGTCATGCAGGAAGACGACGTTGTTCTGTTCCGTTTCAACGTATAAGCGCGAGACGCGGAAGGAGAGGGCGGAGAGCCCGTGACTATGTTTGAAAAAGAATTGGCAGCAGCAATAGCAAAGGCGAGCGCGGGTGTGCTCACCGCAGAAGAAGTGCAGAACGCGCTGGAAGTCCCCAAGGAAAGCAAAATGGGCGACCTGGCGTTGCCGTGCTTCAAGTTTGCGCGCACTTTGCGCAAGGCGCCGCCTGCGATAGCGCAGGAACTGGGCGCAAATCTTGAACTTCCCGACTTTGTGGAAAAAGCCGAAGTCGCGGGCGGATACCTCAACGTGTTTTTCGCAAGGGAAGCGGTTGCACGCAAGCTCCTCAACCTTGCCGACTGGACGGGCGAGGGCACGCGCGGAGAAAAAGAGGGTGAGGGCAAAACCGTCTGCATCGATTACAGTTCGGTCAACATTGCAAAACCTTTCCACATCGGACACCTTTCCACAACGGTCATCGGCGGTGCGCTTTACCGCATTTTCAAATATCTCGGTTACAACGCGGTCGGCATAAACCACCTCGGCGACTGGGGAACACAGTTCGGCAAACTCATCGTCGCGGTGCGCAACTGGTCGTCGCTTGACGAGATAAAGGACAAGGACGAATATTTCCTCAATTCGCTTTACGTCCGTTACCACAAAGAAGCAGAAAACAACCCCGCAATGGACGACGAGGCAAGAGCGTGGTTCAAGCGTATCGAGGACGGCGACAAGGAAGCGACGGCGTATTTCGACGTGTTCAAACAGATAACCATGCGCGCCGTCGAAAAGATATACAAGCGTCTCAAAATCAACTTCGACAGTTATGCGGGAGAGAGCTTCTACAACGACAAGATGCAACCCTGTCTGGACATTCTCCGCGAGAAAGGATTGCTCACCGAATCGGACGGAGCGGAAGTCGTCAGACTGGACGATTACGACATGCCGCCCTGCCTTCTCGTCAAGGCGGACGGAGCCACGTTGTATGCGACGCGCGACATCGCCGCGGCGTATTACCGCAAGAAAACCTACGATTTTTACAAGTGCCTGTACGTAGTGGCATATCAGCAGAATCTGCACTTTAAGCAGCTGTTTAAGGTGCTTGAACTCATGGATTTTGCAGGAGCGAAAGATATGGAGCATATCGCGTTCGGCATGGTTTCGCTCGAAGACGGCGCCATGTCCACGCGCGGCGGCAGAGTGGTCTGGCTTGCCGAAGTTCTCGACAAAGCCGTGGAAAAAGCCGCAAAAATCGTCGAGGAAAAGAACCCCGACCTCAAAGACAAAGACAAGATTGCGGAGAGCGTCGGCGTCGGTGCCGTGGTGTTCTCCGCGCTTTGGAACAACCGCATAAAAGACATCGTTTTCTCTTTCGACAAAGTGCTCAATTTCGACGGCGAAACCGCGCCTTACGTTCAGTACACTCACGCAAGATGCGCAAGCGCGCTCCGTAAAGGCGGCAAGTACGACGTCGCGGATGCCGACTGGTCGGCGGTTGCTTCCGAGGAAGCGTACGAAGTCGCAAAGTGCCTGTTGTCTTTCGAGGACGCGATACGCACGGCGGCAAGACTGCGCGAACCCTGTTACGTAACCCGTTACGCCGTGGACCTTGCGGAGAAGTTCAACCGTTTCTACATCGGACACCGTATCGTCGTCGAGGATAAGGGCGTATCCAGCGCGCGACTGTTCTTTACCGATTGCGTGGCAAAGACTTTGCGCACCGCGCTTTCCCTGCTCGGCATAGACGCTCCCGAAAGTATGTGACGCGCGGCAAATCCTTCAAAAGCCGCTATGTGCCCAAAACAGTTGACTAAAAAGAATTTATTAATTATAATAACCCAGCATATTTTCGTTTAACGCACGCCACACGCGAGCCGTGAACGATACCGAATACAAAGGGGCTCGTCCCCGGGAGGCAAATTTTATGAAGCAAACTTATCAACCCAAGAAAAGACAGAGAAGCAAAGTTCACGGTTTCCGCGAGAGAATGAAGTCCACCAGCGGCAGAAAGGTTCTCAAAAGACGTCGCGCCAGAGGCAGAAAACAACTCACCGCGTAAAATCGATGAAAAGAGAGTTCCGGCTTAAAAAGCGGGCGGCTTTCACTTACGTTTACAAACGCGGCGAAAAGTCGGCTTCCCGCCATTTGCTGTTGCTCTCCGCCAAATCGGGCGAAGGCTTGAAGATAGGTCTTTCCGTTTCCAAAAAAGTGGGCAACGCCGTTACCCGCAACAGGGTCAAACGGCTGTTGCGCGAGGCAATTCTGCCGTTGCAGAGCAGAATAAGCCCGTCGTTTATGTATATCATTGTTGCGCACCCTTCCGCCGCAGGACTTTCCTACGCGGAGATGTGCGCCGAAACGGAAAAGATTTTTTCGAGAGCGGGCAAACTGTCCGAGGTCTGATATGCGCAGGCTGGGTCTACTGTTGCTCCGCGTATACAAACGCACGCTTTCGCCTTATATCGGCAACAACTGCCGTTACACTCCAACCTGTTCAATGTACGCATACGACGCCATTTCGCGTTACGGGCTCATCGTCGGCAGTGCGATGGGACTTTGGCGGGTGTTGAGATGCAATCCCTTTTCCAAAGGCGGGTTCGACCCCGTGCCGGAGAATTATAGAGGTAAAATCAAATGGCTGGTCTAGATTACAGACGCAGGAGAATGTTCACGATATACGCAGTGGCGATTATGCTCATACTGTGTGCGCTCATTCTCACGGCTTGCAACGCCGACAGAGGCACTTTCGACGTGTCCGGCGAAACGGTCGGCGAGCCCACCCACTTCATCGCGAAACTCATGTACGGTCTCAACGAAAACATCAAAATTTTCGGTTGGACGGTTATTGTGTTCACGGTAATCCTTAAACTGGTTCTTTCCCCTCTCGACATCTGGCAGAGGGTCGTTTCCAGACGCAACGCCAAGGCTATGGAGCGTATGCGTCCCCAACTCGAAGCGCTTGCGGAAAAATACGGCGACGACAAACAGCGTTATCAGCAGGAGCAGATGGCTCTTTACAAGAAAGAGAAGTACTCCATGCTCGGCGCGTGTCTGCCTTCGCTTGTCACGATAATCGTATTCATAGTCATATTCGCAGGTTTCCGCGAAATGGTCGGCTATCAGTTCGCGCAGGACTACAAACAGTCCTACAACGTTTTCGAAACCGCAATGACCGAGCAGCTCGGCGAGGACTACGAGTCCATGGATATGACGCAGGAAAACGCGGAAAAATATGCCGCGGCAGTGGAAAACGCACAGCAGAAAGTTTACGACTTCTACTTCTCCGCAGAGCAGGTCGAAGCGCGTAAGTTCCTGTGGATTCACAACATTTTCGTTTCCGACAGCTGGAAAGAAGGCGTACCCAACTATCTCGTCGTTACGGGACAGGAAGGGTTCGCGATGTCCAAGATAACGGGCGTTATGAAAGACGAGTACGAACTCGTCATGGGCAAGGTTATAGGCGCCGACCTTGCGGGTTACGGCAGCGGCGCGAAATGGAACGGACTTCTTCTGTTGCCCGTATTCTCCATCGTGCTGAGCTTCCTTTCCCAGAAATTATTGACCAAGTCGCAGGGGACTCCTCCCCCTTCTCCCAACGGCAAATCGGGAGACAGCATGCAGGCCAATATGAAAATGATGCAATATTTTATGCCCATAATGATAGGCGTGTTCGCGCTGTTCTATTCTGCGGCATTCGCGCTTTATACGTTTACCAGTTCGCTCGTCGCAATCGTCTTCCAGCTCATATTCGCGCTGGTCGGCAAAATCCTCGACAAACGCGAGGAGCGCATGGCGGGCGGGTTTGCGCCGAGTAGAAGAAAATAGGAGTAAGAATGGAAAAATTTGCAGTCGCCAAGGCGAGCAGTATCGACCTTGCGGTCGAAAAAGCCTTGCAGGAGCTCGGAGTCAGCCGTGACAGAGTGGAAGTCGAAGTGCTGGCAAAGGGCGGTTTGTTTCAGAAAGCAGAAGTAAAAGTCACCGTAATCGAAACCGCGGCAACGCTTGCCGAAGATTTTGTCAACGGTATACTCGAAAAAATGGGTCTGGTTTCCCGCGCGACGGCGGTTGAAACGGACGGCACGGTCACCGTTACGGTGAGCGGAGAGGACAGCGGTACCGCGATAGGATACCGCGGCGAAGCGCTTGACGCAATCCAGTTCCTTGCCCGCACTTACCTCAATCAGGAAAAACAGTCGTCGGCAAAAGTCGTCATCGACTGCGAGAACTACCGCGAAAAGAGAAGAGAAACTCTCACCGCGCTTGCGCTCCGACTTGCCGAAAAGGCGCACCGCACCTGCCGCAAAGTCGTTCTCGAACCGATGAACCCCTTTGAACGTCGCATAATCCACAGCGCATTGCTGGACAGCGAAATAGCAGAAACTCATTCCGAAGGCGAAGACGCACAAAGACACGTCGTCATCGTTCCGAAGGGAGTGGAAATAAAAGAAGACAGACGCCCGAGAAACGGACGTCGCGAAGGCGGACGCCGCGACCGCAACGACAGACGCGGCGGCAAATTCGACGGCAAGAAAGATTTCCGCGCTTCCCGTGACGACGACCGCAGACGCGAAGACCGCAGAGAAAGACGTCCCCGCACGGAAGAGGAAGAAGTCCCCGACGGAAGAGAGTATCGCGGCTATTACACCGACTCTTTCACCAAACAGGAAGCGCCGAAGAGCGGACCTCCCAAATTCAAGAGTTTCGGGGGCACCAAGAAATTCTGATATGAGCACGATAGCAGCCATTTCAACGCCCGTAGGGGCAGGTGGTATCGGTATAATCCGTGTGTCCGGCGAGGACGCATTGAGGATAGCCGATGCCATTTTTGTTTGCAAGGGCAAAGGCGGGACAGCGGAAAAACTTTCCGCAAACCCGTTGAAACTCTGTTTCGGCGATTTTGTCGCCGAGGATTTCCGCGACCGTGGATATGCCGTGTATTTCCCCGCCGACAAAGCGTACACGGGCGAAACGACGGTTGAGTTCTATCTTCACGGGGGCGTGCGCGTAATGCGCGGCGCGCTCGACGAAATAATAAAACGCGGGGCGCAACCCGCAGGGAAAGGCGAGTTTACAAAACGCGCGTTCCTGTCGGGCAAGATGTCGCTTGCCGACGCGGAAGGCGTAGCCGATATGATAAACGCCGAAAGTGCGGCGGGACTGCGGGCGGCATACAGGCTTATGGACGGAAGCGTAAGCCGCAGAATAAACGCGATAGCCGACGCATTGCTCGACGTAATCACGGGACTTGAAGCCGTTCTGGATTATCCCGACGAAACGGAAGACGAAGTTCTTCCCCCGCTCGAAGCCGAACTCGAAGCCGTGCTTGCCGACATCAACGGACTGCTTGCAACGGCAAGGCAGGGCAGAATTGCAAAACACGGAATAACGGCTGTGCTGGTCGGAGCACCCAACGCGGGCAAATCTTCGCTTATGAACGCTTTGCTCGGCGAAGACCGCGCGATAGTGACGGATATAGCGGGCACGACGCGCGACACGCTGGAAGGCAGTTTCGAGTGCGACGGCGTGAGAGTCAACCTGATTGACACGGCGGGACTGCGCGAAAGCGACGACGTAGTTGAAAGCGAAGGTATAGAAAGAGCGGTCAAAGCCGCAAAAGGTGCGGACGTTGTTATGAGAGTTGTTGACACAACGGCACCCAACCCCGACTTTTCCGCGTACGATTTCGAGGGCGTCAGACAGTTTACGGTGCGCACGAAATGCGACCTAACAAGTTACGCCTGTCCCAGAATGTACGGGTGCTTTGCTGTCAGCGCAAAAGACAATGTCGGCATTGACGGACTGCGCCGCGCGCTTGCCGCGCTGTATGCGGAAGGCACCGTTGAAGGCGGAGAGATAATAACGTCGGAAAGACACGTTTCGGCACTTTACCGTGCAAAAAACGCAATTGAAAGCGCGATTGTGTCGGTTGGTGGTACGGTTGACTGTACGCTTATCGACCTCAGGGAAGCGTATGACGCGCTCAGTGAGATAACGGGCAGAACGGCAACCGAAGCCGTCGTCGACAACATTTTCAGCAAGTTCTGCGTGGGCAAATAAAGCAGAAATTCTGCGGCAAAGCAGCAGCCGAGCGGACAGTATAGAGCGTGCGGAAACCGCACGGGAAATAGGTTTTCGGTAAATTATGGAAAAATTCGATATCGTAGTCGTAGGCGGCGGACACGCAGGTGTCGAAGCCGCGCTTGCATCGGCAAGGACGGGACACAGCACTCTTATGCTGTGCCTCGATTTCGGCACGGTTTCGATGATGGCGTGCAACCCTGCGATAGGCGGCACGGCAAAAGGTCATCTTGTGCGCGAAATAGACGCGCTCGGCGGCGAAATGGGACTTGTCGCCGACAGGTCGCTCGTTCAAATCAAAATGCTGAATACGGCAAAAGGACCCGCGGTGTTTTCGCTGCGCGGACAGCAGGACAAGAAGCTTTATCAGGTCGAAATGATGAAAGTTTTACGTTCCACGCCCAATCTCACCGTGCGCGAAGGCGAAGGCGTAGCCGTGCTCACGAAAGACGGGACGGCTTGCGGGGTGCGGCTTGCGGACGGCGAAGAAATCGCCGCGCGTGCAGTTGTGCTGGCAACGGGCGTATATCTCAACGGCAAAGTCATAATCGGGGAGTACTCCAAAAGTTCGGGACCGTCGGGCTATGCTCCCGCAACGGGACTTACGCAAAGCCTGATTGACCTCGGTTTGCCCGTCAGACGTTTCAAGACGGGAACTCCTGCGCGAATTTACCGCGACTCTATCGATTTTGACGAAATGGAGATACAGCGCGGCGAAAACACGGACAGATTTTCCTTTATGTCGCCGCATTCGGTTTTTGAAGAAGAACCGTGTTATCTAACGTATACCAATTCCCGTACGCACCAAATCATACTCGACAACATTCACCGCAGTCCGCTTTACAACGGAAGCATTAGCGGTATAGGTCCCAGATACTGTCCTTCCATCGAGGACAAAATCATGCGTTTCTGCGACAAGGAAAGGCACCAGATTTTCGTCGAACCCGAAGGATTGCACAGCGACGAAATGTATATTCAGGGCATGAGCAGTTCGCTCCCGCACGACGTGCAGGAAAAAATGTACAGAACGCTCCCCGGACTTACGCATTGCAGATTTGCAAAGTACGCTTACGCCATAGAATACGACTGCATCGACCCGCTGTCGCTTTATCCCACGCTTGAAAGCAAGGTCGTGAAAAACCTGTATCTTGCAGGACAGCTCAACGGAAGCAGCGGCTATGAAGAAGCGGCGGCGCAGGGGCTTATGGCGGGATTGAACGCAAGCCTGCGTCTTGACGGCAGAGAACCTTTCGTTCTCGGCAGGGACGAGGCGTACATAGGCGTTTTGATTGACGACCTCGTGACCAAAGGTACCAACGAACCGTACAGAATGATGACGGCGAGAGCGGAGCACCGCATAAAACTCCGACAGGACAATGCGGATATGCGCCTTACGGCAAAAGGCTACGCGCTCGGGCTTGCCACGGAAGAGCGCATGCGTCGTACGGAAAAGAAAAAGGCGGAAATCGAGCGAGTGCTTGGTGCCGCCGATACTGTGCTGCCTCGTGACAAGGCTGCGGAACTGCTCGAAAGAATAGGCGAACCAATGCCGCAGAAACCGCCGACGTTCGGCGATATGGCACGTCGTCCCGCGGTAAGCGGCGAAGACCTCAAAGAATTCTTGCCTTTCGAGTGTTCGGACGAGGCGTTGTCCGCCGCGGTTGTGGAACTGAAATACGAGGGTTACCTCAAAAAACAGGAAAGCGCAATCAACGAACAAAAACGACTTGAATCCCGCGAACTTCCCGCGAATATAGACTATTTCTCGATAAAAGCCCTGCGCCTCGAAGCGCGGCAGAAACTCGACAAAGTGCGTCCCCTCAATCTGGGGCAGGCGTCGCGTATATCGGGTGTTTCGCCCGCCGACATTGCCGTGCTTATCGTCTGGCTCAACAAAAAATAATTTTAACGATTTTCGCCGAAAGCAAAGCTGTTAAATCACAATATAACCCGATTGAGAAAAATCGTATATGCAAAGAGCGCAGAGTCGAAACTCTGCGCTCCTTGCTATGATAAGGGGGAAAATTATGAGCTGGTTCAGAATCAAGTGTTGTTCTTGATTACGTTTGCATAATAGCACTTGTATTATATGCTGTCAAGCGGTTTTTGTAAAAAAATAAAAAATTTTTTCAAATGCCGCAAAAAAACGCCACAAAAGCGACAATCAAAACCAAAAATAAATTGCAGTTTTGTAAGTTTTGTTGCAAACGTTGCCTGTGGCTGACACGAAAAAGCTACTAAACAGTGGCTTTTTGCTCAACAGGTGTCAAAAAACCGTTGTTCGGATTTGTAAACAAATAATTTTCAAAAAATTTTTTCACCGCGGCAGAAACTTAAAAATCGCTTAAAATAACGGCAAAACGGAGTTTGCGAGGAAAAAGTCCGACAAATTTCGGGTAGTTGGCTGAAAAAAGCGGGTTCGGCAAGTGACGGAAACAGATAAACAGGGCAGATTATGCGAAAAGCGAGAACGGATTTTGCGGTTTGCAATAACGCGTGCCGTAAAATCCGTTCGGTTAGAATGCTGTTTTTGTCAAAAGTTATTGTTTGTCCGTGCGTTTCGGTTTGACAAGACGGAATGGCTTTTGTTTTTCAGGCAAGATAGGCGATTGCGCTTTCGGCGGCTATCGCTCCGTCCGCCGTTGCCGTCACAACCTGGCGCAAAGTTTTTTTGCGAATGTCGCCTGCTGCAAAAACGCCTTGCAGGTTGGTGCGCATTGCGTCGTCTGTGATTACGTATCCGTTTTGGTCGAGTTCGACGCCCGTAAGTCCTTCCGACGCGGGTTTTTGTCCGACCGCGACGAAAAGTCCGTTGCAGTCCACGCGTTCGGTTTCGCCTGTTTTTACGTTTTTGACGAGTACGGCTTGAAGTTTATTGTCGCCGACGAGTTCGGTGACCACGGTGTCCCAAAGAATTTTCACGTCCGACGACTTGATTTTGTCGGAGAGTACGGCGCTTGCGCGCAGAGCGTCGCGGCGGTGAATGAGATACACTTCCGACGCGAAATTTTTGAGATAAAGCGCGTCTTCGACCGCCGTGTTTCCGCCGCCCACAACGGCAACGGGTTTGCCTTTGAAAAACGCGCCGTCGCAGGTCGCGCAATAGGATACGCCGCCGCCGATAAACGCATTTTCGCGTTCGACTCCGAGAGTGCGGGGCAGTGCGCCCGTCGCGATTATTACCGTTTTGCCTTCCAGCGTTCCCGAATATGCGGTTTTCACCGTTTTGACGTCGCTTTGCAGGTCGAGTTCCGAGGGTATGTCGTAGACGAATTCCACGCCGAGGTTTTCGCATTGGGATTGCATAAGCGAAGTGAGTTCGAAACCGCTTATATTTTTGAAACCGGGATAGTTTTCTATTTCCGCGGTGAGCGCCGCTTGTCCGCCTACGGCTTTGCTTTCGACGATAACCGTTTTCAGCCCGCCGCGCGCCGCGTATATTCCCGCCGTAAGTCCCGCGGGACCCGCTCCCAGAATTATGACGTCGTACATAATTTACCTCGTTTCGGAATTTTTTTCAGTATATCCATATGCTGCGATTTCGTCAACTTTTTTATGCGTGGACAAAAAATCCTTTACAAACTGATAAAGTAAATTTATAATACTAATTCATAAAGGTTAATTATTTGGCGCGTACGGGCGCGCTAAAGCCCGTTTGTGCCGAGTACAGGAAGGATTGAATGCAATACACCGATATTTCCCAGATTTTGCAAAACGGTGAAAAATTCGTAAACACCGAAGTCAAGGTGGCGGGCTGGGTGCGCACTGCGCGCGACAGCAAAACCATGGCGTTTCTCGCTCTCAACGACGGCACTTCTCTCAAACATTTGCAGATTGTCGTGAACAAAGCCGAATTCGACGCGGCGGCTCTTTCTCCCTGCCTCAAAAACGGGGTTTCGGTCGAGGTTGAAGGCGTGGTCGTTCCCGCAGTCGTCAATCAGGGCGAATACGAAATCAACGCAACTTCGCTCGCGCTGCTCGGCGATTGCCCGCAGGATTATCCTCTCCAAAAGAAATATCACAGTCTGGAATTCCTGCGCACCGTTCCTCATCTGCGCGTCCGTACAAACACGTTCAACGCAATGCTGAGAGTAAGAAGCAAGATAAGTTTTGCTCTTCACCGTTATTTCCAGCAAAACGGATACGTGTACATTCACACTCCGATAATCACGGGCAGCGACTGCGAAGGCGCAGGCGAAATTTTCCGCGTGACGACCAACACTTACGCCGACGCGAAAACCGCGAAGGACGAAGCGGAGTACATCGCAAACGACTTTTTCAGACGCAAAGCGGGACTTACCGTTTCGGGACAGCTCGAAGGCGAAGTCGCGGCAATGGCAATGGGCAAGATTTACACGTTCGGTCCCACGTTCCGTGCGGAGAACAGCAACACGCCCCGTCACGCCGCGGAGTTCTGGCAGATTGAACCCGAAGTTGCGTTTGCAAAACTTCCCGACATCATCAAAATCGCGGAAGGCATGATAAAGTTCGTCATCAAAGCCGTGCTCGACGAGTGCCCGGACGAAATCGATTTCTTCGAAAAGGCGTTTGAAAAAGGTCTTCGCGAAAAGCTCGAAAAGGTTGTGTCCAGCGACTTTGCCGTGGTGGATTACACCGACGCAATCGAAATGCTGAAAAAAGCCGACGTACAGTTTGCGTATCCCGTTGAATGGGGGCTCGATTTGCAGACCGAACACGAACGTTACATCACCGAAAAGATTTTCAACAAACCCGTGTTCGTCATCAACTATCCCAAGAAAATCAAGAGTTTCTATATGAAACAGAACGACGACGGCAAGACCGTCGCGGCAACAGACCTGCTTGTGCCCGGTGTCGGCGAAATTATCGGTTGCAGCGAGAGAGAAGCCGATTACGACAAACTCAAATCCGCTATGGTCGAAAGAGGCATGAACCTCGACGATTACACGGGGTATATGGAACTCCGCAAGTACGGCACCGTGCCTCACAGCGGTTTCGGTCTCGGACTGGAAAGAATTATGATGTACGTGACGGGCATCGGCAACATTCGCGACGTACAGCTTTACAGCCGCACGACGGGCGACCTCATGGCTTAAAACTTACCGAAAAAGGAGAGAATATGTACAACCTTATCCTTCCCAAAAATTACAATCCCAGAATGAGCGTACGCGAAACCGAAAAGGCAATCAAGTTCGTCAAAGACGCTTTCCAGCGCAACTTTGTCAGGAACTTCGGTTTCGAACGCGTTTCCGCGCCTCTGTTCGTGGTGAGCAAATCGGGTGTTAACGACGACCTCAACGGAGTGGAAAGAGCGGTGCGTTTCGACATTCTGGAACAGGACGGCAGGGAGGCGGAAATCGTTCATTCGCTTGCCAAGTGGAAGAGAATGGCTCTCAAAAAATACGGCTTCCGCGAAGGCGAAGGACTGTATACGGATATGAACGCAATACGTCGCGACGACAAATGCGACAATACGCACTCCATATACGTCGACCAGTGGGACTGGGAAATGGTAATCGGAAAAGAACAGCGCACCCCCGAATTTCTGAAAATGGTGGTTTCGCGCATAGTCGGCGCAATCGTCGATACTCTCGAAGAAACGAAGAAAGCATTTCCCGTCATCGACCTTAAACTCAAACGCGAAGTCACTTTTATCACCACGCAGGAACTTCTCGACCGTTACCCCGACCTTGACGGACACGGCAGAGAAACGGCGGCGGCGAAAGAGTACGGCACGGTGTTCCTTATGAACATCGGCGGCGCACTTACCAACGGCAAACCCCACGACGGCAGAGCCCCCGACTACGACGACTGGACTTTGAACGGCGACATACTTTTCTACGACGAAATCTTGGGCGAAAGCCTCGAAATCTCGTCGATGGGTATTCGCGTCGACGCGGCAAGCCTTGTCCGTCAGCTGGAAATCGCGGGAGCAAACGAACGCTTGTCGCACGAATATCACAAACAGATTATGGCGGGCGAACTTCCGCTCACCATCGGCGGCGGCATAGGACAATCCAGACTTTGTATGCTGCTTCTGCAAAAGGCGCACGTCGGCGAAGTGCAGGTCAGCCTGTGGCCGGACGAAATGCGCGAACGCTGCGATGCGGCGCAAATAAGACTTCTTTAATACAAAACAGAACGATAAACCGCTTATTGCGGACAAAAGAGGTAATATGGAACTCAGAACTCACAATTGCGGAGAACTCAGAGAAAGCAACGTCGGACAGAAAGTCAAACTGTCGGGCTGGCTTGCAAGTACGCGCGACCTGGGCGCGGTAATCTTTTTCGTACTGCGCGACTTTTACGGATATACGCAGGCGGTGGCAAGCACGGAAGAACAGAAAGCGCTTGTCCGCTCCATTCCCAGAGAGTCCACCGTGTCCGTAGAAGGTACGGTCATTCTAAGAAGTTCACCCAATCCCGATATGCCTACGGGTATGATTGAAATTCAGCCCGAAAAAATCGAAGTTCTCGGCAGATGCTACGAGCAGCTTCCCTTTGAAATCGCAACGTCCACGCAGTCCAGAGAAGACACTCGTCTGCGTTACCGTTTCCTCGACCTGCGCAATCCCGACGTCAAGTCCAAAATCGTGTTCCGCGCAAAGGTCGTGAGCTGGCTCAGAAGAAAGATGACGGATATGGGCTTCCTCGAAATCACGACGCCCATACTTACAAGTTCTTCCCCCGAAGGCGCGCGCGACTTCATCGTGCCGTCCAGACTGCACCCCGGCAAATTCTATGCATTGCCGCAAGCTCCGCAACAGTACAAACAGTTGCTCATGGCTTCGGGTTTCGACAGATATTTCCAGATTGCACCCTGTTTCCGTGACGAAGACGCAAGAGCGGACAGAAGCCCCGGTGAATTCTATCAGCTTGACACCGAGATGTGTTTTGCGACGCAGGAAGACGTTTTCGCGGTTATGGAAGAAGTGCTCACGGGCGTGTTCTCGGAGTTCAGCGACTGGAAAGTCGACAAAGGACCTTACCGCAGAATCAAGTATTCGGACGCGATGCGCGATTACGGCACGGACAAACCCGACCTCCGCAACCCGCTCATAATAAAAGACGTAACCGACATTCTGACGGGCAAAGCGCCGTTCTTCGAAGAAGGCAAGAAAATCAAAGCGATTGCCGTTGACGGGTTTAATCAGACGCGCAAGTTCATCGACGCGCTTGCCGAGAAATGCAAACTCAACGGCGCAAGCAATATGTACTGGTTCAAACTCGACGAGAAAGGCGAACTCGCGGGCGGCATTTCTAAATTTGCCGCGGACTGCAAAGACGCACTCGTCGAAAGACTGTCCCTCAAAGCGGGTACGTTTGTCGGCATAATCGCCGAAAGCAAGGACGCCGAAAAACAGGCGGGCTATCTCCGCACGGAACTCGGCGTAGGGCTTGACCTGCTCGAAAAGAACGCGTACCGTTTCTGCTGGATAGTCGACTTCCCGATGTACGAATACGACGACGAAGGCAACCTCACTTTCTGCCACAATCCGTTCAGTATGCCGCAGGGCGGTCTTGACGCGCTCAACAACATGAACCCGCTCGACATTCTCGCGTATCAGTATGACAGCGTAGTCAACGGCGTCGAACTTAGCTCGGGCGCGGTCAGAAACCATGAACCCGCAATTATGGAACGCGCGTTCGAAATAGTGGGTTACGGCAAAGACGTCATCGAACAGAAGTTTTCCGCGCTGTACAACGCGTTCAAGTTCGGTGCGCCTCCTCACGCAGGCATTGCCCCCGGCGTGGACAGAATAGTTATGCTGCTTGCCCAAGAACCCAATATCCGCGAAGTCATCGTTTTCCCGATGGACAGAAACGCACGCGATATACTTATGGGCGCGCCTTCCGAAGTCACCGAAAAGCAGTTGCGTGACGTTCACATCAAACTCGACCTTCCCAAGGAAGAGGAAAAGAGCGAATAGGAACAGCACCCGACAATCCGTTTTGCTTTGACGCGCGGGGCGCGGAAAGGCGGACGGAAAAGAGCGGTTGCAAGGATTGACGGACAGCCGAAAGCTGCGGCAAAGTCGTTTGCCGATTGCAGATTAAGCGGCACGCAAAGACGCCACGCAACATTAACGTGTGCGCGTATGGGCGTGCGAGGTTGTCAAATCCGACAAAATGCATTATAATTGCGGTGCGCAAAGCGTCTTATAGGCGCGGAGCGTTCACCGAGCTATCAAGGTCCCGAAAGGACAGGAGAAATTTATGAACAAGAAAAGAGCAATTTCCGTTTTGGCGCTGATTGTTGTGCTGGCACTTGCAGTCGGCATTCTGGTTGCCTGCAACCATTACGAGTGGAATTCCGTCGGAATGGGCGAAAGCGGCGCGAACGTCGTATCCAACGGCGGTTACGTTGTCGAGCAGGGCAAATACGTTTATTTCATCAACGGATACGTCGGCGACAACGACAACAACGAGTGGGGCACTCCCTACAAGCAGAGCATTATGCGTGCAGAGAAGAACGCCGACGGTACAATCAACAACGATACCGCGGTGGTCGTCGTGCCCAAGAGCATATACAACAAGAGTGTGAACGGCGGTTTTGCCATTTACGGTGACTGGATTTATTATGCCACTCCCAACAACGAAAAGGACAAGAACGGCACCCCCAGCACCACGCACACCGACTTTATGCGCACTAGAACGGACGGCGCCATCACCCAGCGTATAGGCACCATCAACTCCCGTGAAAGCGAATATCTGTTCACCCCCACCCGCGTGCTTTATCGCACCAATACGTCCACCGTTTACTACTTCGATTTCTCCGGAATGCGTACGGACAAATCCCTTGACAACGGCAAAGGCGTGACAAGCGGCACTCTCATCGAAAACGCAAGCAGCATTATGTGGGGTTACGACGCAGACTGGGCAGTGAACGCCGGTACGGTCGTATCCGATTACGTCTTCTACACCGAAACGATAACGGGCGACGACAGCTACAAACACTACAACAACCTCTGCGCAATCAAGTATGACGGAAGCGACAAGAGAGTTCTTGCCACGATAGACTCCTATCTTGCGGAAGGCGAAGACGACGTCAACAACTATCAGAAAGTTTTCACGTTCGCGCTCGGCGACATATATTTCGAGAACGACGACACCGTGACGCTGTATTACAGCAAATCCATTTACGAAAACGCCGCGGCGTCCAATGTGGGACTTTACAGCAACACTTTCAGCGTTAAAGATGGTTTTTCCGTCGCAAACGAGAAGAAAGTGACGTCCAACAACCTGACTGCTTTCTACGCGCTCGGCGGAGATAAAGGCGTACTTGCCGCAAAGGACAGCAACCTCTATCTTCTCAACGGAACGGACAATTACAGTGACGCCAACCTCGTTGTCGGCGGCGAACGTTCCGCAACCGTGCAGGGCGTCGTAGGCGACTATGTCTACTACACTGTCAGCAATTCGACCGCACTCTACCGCATCAACCTCGTCAAAGGAACGGGCAGCAGCCCCAACGAAGACACGGTCATCAAAGAGGGCGTCAAGTCCGATTGGCTGAGCATCGAATTTATCGGCAACAGAGTTTACTTCTTCAACACCGAAGATTACAGCTATGTGAACTACGTCGACCTTGACAAATTCACGGGCGACGAACTTGCTCCCACGCTTGTCGGCAAGATGACGCAGGCTGACCTCGAAGCAAAAGAAAAAGAGGAAGAAGAAAACGAAGACAAGGAATAACACCGACGCAAACGAAAAGGCGGATTCGCTCCGCCTTTTTTGTTAATAATCGGAAAGCGGCAAAAGACGGAAAAGCGTATTTCGGCGTATTAGGTACGGCACGGCACGGCGGATTATATTCGTCGGAAACAATGCGGATAAATTAGGATACGCGCAGGTATACGTGTCGCACACGTGCGCATTATACGCGTGAAAGAGCAGTCGCACAGCCAAACAGTTTAACGGAAACAATCGCCGACACTTAACGGAGGGTATATGTCAACCGTACTCGTAACGGGAGGTAGCCGAGGAATAGGAGCCGCAACCGTAAGGGCTCTTGCTGATAGATACAACGTCGCATTCACCTACAATGCGTCGGAGTCCGCCGCGCTTGCGCTCGAACAGGAACTTGCGGGCAAAGGAGGCGTCAAGGCGTTCAGGTGCGACGTGTCCGACTCCGCGTCCGTCAAAAAAGCCGCGGACGAAATAAGAAAAAGGTTCGGTGCGGTGGATATGATTGTCAATTCGGCGGGCATAGCCGAAAAAGGACTGTTTCAGGATATAACGGACGAAGAGTGGCGAAAGATTTTCGCAGTCAACGTCGACGGAACGTTTTACGTCACGCGCGAGTTTCTGCCCGATATGATAAGCAGGCAGAGAGGCGCGATAGTCAACGTGTCGTCCGTGTGGGGTGTTGTCGGTGCAAGCGTGGAAACGGCATACTCCGCGACAAAAGCCGCGATTATCGGTCTTACGAAAGCGCTTTCGAAAGAAGTCGCGCCGTCGGGCATAACCGTCAACGCTGTGGCTCCCGGCGCCGTCGATACGGATATGATGAACTGCTATTCGGCGGAAGAAAAGGCGGAAATCTGCCGTGATATACCGCTGGGAAGAATGGCAACGGCAGACGAAATCGCAAAGGCGATAGTTTTTCTGCTCGAAAACGGATACGTCACGGGGCAGGTGCTCACGGTTGACGGCGGTTTTGCGGGATAACCTCGGGAGGGAATTATGTCAGACGACCGCATTTTCAAAAACGTCGAATTTCAGACGCAGACGTCGGGCGAAGCGGAATTCGAAGCTTCCGACGATTATGCCGAGTTCGGCGGCGAACCTCTGGTCGGCGAATCCGAAACGGCAAAACGTATAGCCGAAGCGGGTGAGTTCTGCGGAAAAATGGTAGGCGAACTTGCCGATTATGCCGACGCGCTCACTGCGACGGCAGAGGAAACGGCGTGCGCGCGTTTCATACGCGACGAACTTTCACCGCTTGCCGACACCAGAATGGAAGCCTTCAAAACTTCGCCGCATGCGGGCAGAATGTGCAGTGTTCTGCTTGCACTGGTGTATTTCATCGCGCTGTTTTGTTATCTCATTTCTTTTGCGGGGGGCGACGCATTCGGTATTGCAATGGTAGTCGTCGCGCTCATCGTTCTGGGCGGCGGCGGATTTGTAGCGGGCGCAATGTTCCTCGGCAACGGCAAATTCGTGAAAATTCTGCCCAAAAAAGTTTCATACAACGTATTCAGCGAGAGCAGACCTCAATCAGAACAACACGGCAACAAACTGCTTGTAATCGCATCCAACCACGATGCGGTAGCGGGTGCATACACTCCGAACTTCGACACCGTGCGCAAGGTCGTGTTCATAGTCGTGCCTGCGTCGGTTGTGCTGTTTTTGTTTTTCTGCGCAATCAAACTGGGCGTCGGTTCCAACGACGTAACCAAAGTAACGCTGCTTACCGTTTTCCCGCTTTTGACTTCGCTGACGGGCATAATCGCACTTGCGTTGCACTTTTCGCCTTTGCAGAAACACGCCCGCGAGAACAACAACGCAGGCACGGCGGTTGCAATGGCTTTGTACGAATATCTGCTCAAACACCCCGAAGTCCTGCCCGAAGACACGCGCGTTTGTTTTGTGTCGTTCGGCGGAGAAAACGCGGCGCACGGCGGGTCGCGCGCGTTTGCCGAGGCGCACCCCGAAGTAAACGGAGCCACCGCCATAGTAATCGGCGACGTGCTCAGCAGCGATTTCAGTCTTATACGGAAAGACGCGCTTCGCAACATAGTGCTTTCGCAGATTTCGCCGCCCGCAGCGCTTGCCGCGGCGGACAAGAACAACGTTGCGTGCGAACTTGCCGACAACGATATATTCAAGAGCAAACTCAATTCTCTGCACGGATTTTCCGCGTCTGCGCTTGCCGACGCAGGCTGTGACTGCGCGATGTTCGTGGCAAAGGATTATACGGAAAAGGGAAGGGAACTGAACAACGAAGATATGGGAAGGCTGTTTGTGCTGTCGCTCGGAACGGCTGTGACCATGACGGAGGAGAAATATGGCAAAAGGCAGTAAGGGCAAAAGAACCGCCGACGGGATTTCTGTCGGACAGCCCGATACGACCGCCCGCGAAAACGCGGCGGTTGAAAACGACAATATTACCGAAGACGCAATTGCCGACGCAACCGCAGTTGCGGAAAACGTAAACGCACAGGAAGAAAACGCCGAAAGCGAAACGGCAAGCGAAGCGGTAGCCGCGGGCGCAACGTGCGAAGCCGCGGAAAGTGCGGAGAATTGCGCGGAAGAGGTTGCGGAAAACGTGGCAGAAGAGGAAGAACAAACACAAACCGCGGGTTCTGATGCCGAAAACGACACGATGAAACCCGAGTTGTCGTGGAAATACGTTTTTTATCTTCTCAAAAAAGGCTTCAAAAGATATTTTATCGACGCGTTCACGGGAATGGCGCAGGGTTTGTTCTGCACGCTTATTGCGGGTACCATTCTCGGACAAATCGGAACGTGGATACAAGGCGCGGGAACAGATGCGGGCATTGCGGTAGGCGGCGGAGTCATTGCCGTTGCCAACATTGCCAAAATGCTGATGGGCGCGGGTATCGGCATCGGCATAGCGCATATGCTCAAAGCACCGAAGCTAGTTATGTTCACCGCGGCGGTGGCGGGATTTGTCGGCGCGTTCGGCGACGCGATAGTCGGCGGATTTACGGGCGGTTTTGTTGCCGACGGAGTAACGGCGGTGCTTGCGGGTGTAAAACCCGCGGCGCCCGGCAACCCCATCGGTGCATACGTCGTTGCCGTTCTTGCCATCGAAGGCGGCAGACTTGTGGCGGGCAGAACGAAAGTGGATATAGTTGTCGTTCCGCTTGTGATGTTCGTTGTTTGCTTGTTCGCGGTGTGGGTTGCATGGCCGTTCATTATGTTCGTAAACCTCATAGGCGAGGGCATTGCACTTGCAACCGCGGCAACTCCCGCGATTATGGGTATCGTCATCGCCGTTGCAATGGGCATACTGCTTACGCTTCCGACTTCTTCGGCGGCAATCTGGCTTGCGGTGGCGTCGCCCGTTATTACGGGATTTGCGGCGGGAACGGTTGCGTTCGAAACCTACGACGCCATGTTGCTCGCGGGCGGCGCGGCAATGGTAGGCTGCTCGGCGCATATGGTCGGTTTTGCCGTTCAGAGTTTCCGCGAAAACAAATGGGGCGGACTTATCGCACAGGGACTGGGTACGAGTATGTTGCAGATACCCAACCTTATGCGTCACCCGATTATACTAGTTCCGCCTATCCTTGCAAGCATAGTCGTCGGACCTTTGTCCACTTGCGCGTTCCAACTCCGTTGCAACGCTGTCGGCGGCGGTATGGGAACGTCGGGGCTCGTCGGTATATTCGGTGCGATAGACGCGTCGACGGGCGTAATTCCCGATTGGAAACTTGCGCTCGGCATAGTGTTCTGTTGTTTCGTAATTCCCGCGGTCGTGTGTTTCGTGGCTTCGGAAATCATGCGCAAGCTCGGTTGGATAAAATTCGGGTATCAGTCGCTTGACCTTTGATTTTGTAATTTATCGAGAAAAGGAAAAATATGCTTATTTTTATCGCCCTTCTTCCAATCGGAGCAGGGCGGTTTTTTTTGCCGAAAAATTATAAACAATTAAACTATTTTTTATTAAGGTATTGACACGTTACCCATTATAAAGTATTATAATTATTAGTAATAGTTTAATCTTAAAGTAGTCGGTTTGTCGGACGTAAGGGAGCGTCTTTGCTCTGTCATTCGGACTGCGTAAAGGAGGAAGTTATGGACAATGTCACAAAAGCAAGGATTAACCTGTTCGCCGTTCTGCGCAACATAGAAGATCTTTGCGCTATGGATCCCGTATCCAAGGACCTTATCAAAGACGTCAAGCTCGGTGTTGAGTTCAACGTGCCCGAAGTGGGCAGTGCGGTGCTCAATTTCGCTGACGGCAAGTGCACTTTCACCAGAGGCAAGGGCAAATCCGCTCTCAAACTCTACTTCACTTCTCCCGAACACTTCAACAAACTCGTCGACGGAGAAAAAACCATTCCGATTTTCTACAACGTATTCAAAGTCGGTTTCCTGCTCAAAGAGTTCACCACTCTCGCGGAAAGACTGAGCTATTATCTCCAACCCGCTCCCGACAAGAAAGAAGAGTTGCTCAAAGACCCTCAGTACTTTGAGACCAACACCATTCTGACTGCTTACACCGCGTTTTATGCAATGTCCGAAATCGCAAACAGCGACTTCATCGGCAAAGCCATTGCAAAACGCATGCTCGACGGCGTAATCGCATGCGAAGTCAACGGCGGCCCCGCAATGAACATCACGGTCAAGAACCACAAGTTCGTCACCAACAAGGGCAAAGTCAAAGAGCCTCGCGCCACGATGATTTTCGGTGATATGCAGTTCGCACACGACCTTCTCAACGGCAAGACGTCCAGCTTTACCGGAATGGGCACCGGTCAATTCCAGGTTAAGGGCGCAGTCGAGATGCTCGAACAGATGGCAAAACTGCTGAGCCAGGTCAGCATCTATCTCGGTTAAGGAGGAAGCAGAAATGAACTTGAAATACGAACCCAAGAAAATATACGATGTAACAAAGAGCCAGGAAGCGTTCAAACGCGCGCTCAAAGTCGTCCCCGCAGGTATCTACGGTCACCTCGGACCTTCCGAAGGCTGCATGATTCCCGTCAGCTCTTATCCTCTGTTTATGTCCAAGGCGAAGGGCGCATACTTCTGGGATATTGACGGCAACAGATTCATCGACTATATGTGCGCATACGGCCCCAACTTCCTCGGCTACAACGACCCCGACGTCGACGCCGCGGCAATCGAACAGCTCAAAAAAGGCAACTGCGCAACGCTTACTTCCGAACTGCTCATCGACTTCGCGGAAGAAATGGTCAACACCATCAACATGGCAGACTGGGCGTTCTTCGCAAAGAACGGCGGCGACGCAACCAACTTCGCGGTCATGATTGCACGTGCATACACCAACCGCAAGAAAGTCGTGCTCGTCAGCGGTTACTATCACGGCGTTTCTCCTTGGATGCAGAAACTCGGATATGCGGGTATAACCGAAGAAGATATAGCAAACAACCTCTATATCGATTGGAACGCACCCGACCAGTTCGAAAAACTCATCAAGAAGTATCCCGGTCAGATTGCGGCACTCATCGCAACGCCTTACTATCATCCCACTTTCGTCGACAACCAGCTTCCTCCGGAAGGATACTGGCAGAAGATGCGCAAACTCTGCGACGATAACGGAATTATCCTTATCTTCGACGACGTCCGCGCAGGCTTCCGTATCGACATCAAGGGCAGTGACTATCACTACGGCATCAAATCCGATATTTCCTGCTTCTGCAAAGCAATCGCAAACGGCTACAACGTGTCGGCAGTCTGCGGCGTAGAAAAACTCAAAAACGCCACTTCCGACATCATGTACACCGGCAGCTACTGGCTGTCCGCAGTTCCTTTCGCGGCAGGTATCGCGACCATCAGAAAGGCAAAGGCGACCAATGCGGTCGAAGAGAACGCAAAGAAAGGCATCATGCTGACCGAAGGTCTTAAAGAAGTCGCAAAAGACAACGGTTTCGACCTGCGCGTAACGGGCGAACCCGCAATGTTCTATCTGCGTCTCGGCAACGACTATCCGTCCACCATTCTGCATCAGGAATGGGTCGCGGAATGCGTCAAGCGCGGCGTATTCTTCACCTCTCACCACAACCACTTCATCAACGCGGCACTTACCAAAGACGATATGCAGTACACTTGGGAAGTCGCAGACGAAGCATACAAAGTGGTCAGAAAGAACCATCCCGACGCAAAATACATCTAAATCAACACAAATAAGAAAACGCTCCGCATATGCGGGGCGTTTTTTGTTTCAAATATTTTTGGCGACGCGGTAGGTTCTTAGACGTAGTAAGTTTCGGCGAGACAGTAATAAATAGACAAAAGCAATTCAATCGGACAAAAGCAAACGGAGCCTTGCGGCCCCGCTTGCTCTCGGACAAGTCCGAAAAAGAGTCAGTATTGAGAGGTAATTATTATTTGAAGTAACGGTTGAGCAGTCCTTCGAAGGCTTTGCCGTGACGTGCCTCGTCGCGTGCCATTTCGTGAACGGTGTCGTGAATTGCGTCGAGGTTTTCTTCTTTCGCGCGTTTTGCAAGTTCGAATTTGCCTTTGGTTGCGCCGTTTTCGGCTTCGATTCTCTTTTCGAGGTTGACTTTGGTGCTGGGGGAGACCATTTCGCCGAGCAGTTCGCAGAATTTTGCGGCGTGTTCCGCTTCTTCGAGAGCGGCTTTTTCCCAGTACAGGCCGATTTCGGGATAACCTTCGCGGTGTGCGACTCTGCTCATTGCAAGGTACATACCGACTTCGGTGCATTCGCCTTCGAAGTTGGCGCGGAGGCCTTCCATGATATCAGCGGGTGCGCCTTGCGCAACACCGACCACGTGTTCTGCCGCCCAGACTTTTTCGCCTTCGACGACTTTCGTGAATTTCTCTCTGGGTGCTTTGCACTGAGGGCACTTTTCGGGTGCTTCTTCACCTTCGTAAACATAACCGCATACTGAACACACAAATTTTGCCATAACTTTTTCTCCTTTAACCGTAGTTTCTTGATTGTTAATTTTGTCGGCAGGGTTGCCGTTGGTTTTCTTGTTGTCAACGCGCTCGAAATCCTGCGCGCCGTGTTTGCATATCGGGCAGACAAAGTCCGCGGGGAGTTTGCCTTTGTGGACGTATCCGCACACCTTGCACACCCATACTTCCTCGTCTTCCGCGTTTGCCTGAACGACGGGTTTGGGTTTTATGTCGCTTTGATAGTAAGCGTAGGTCAGCTCTTCGCCGCTGTCGACCAGCGCAACCGTGGCTGTCGGCTCGGCTACGAACATCGTGTGAGTGCCGAAGTCGATTTTGTCGACGACCTTCATTTCAAAGTAACCGAGAGTGCCTTCTGTCGGGACATAACAGCCGTTCGACGCTTTGACCGTCGGAATGTCGGCAAACTTGTCGACGTCTTTTCCGCTTCTCATGCCGAAACCTTTAATAAGGTCGAATGCCGTCTTTTTAGAAAGCACCGCCACGGCGAATTTACCGCTTTTGACGATGAGGTCGTGCGTGAAATTCTGTTTGTTTACGGTCACGGAAAATCTCTCGGGGGTGGAAGTCTGTTGGGCGAGGGTGTTTATCATACATCCGCCGCGTTTGCCGTCGGCTTCCGAAGAGAGAATATACAGACCGTAACTGATTTTGAAGAGCAGGTTCATAATTTCTTCTCCTTACATACAGGGCATAAGCCCTTGAAAATTATTTCGGCTTCTTCGATTTGAAGATCGCCGTGATTTTGTGCCGTTCTTTTCAGAAACTCGTTTTCGCAGGCTTCGACGTCCTGAACCGTTCCGCATTCCGTACAAACGAAATGTGCGTGGCAGCGTGTGGTTTTGTCAAACCTTGACGGTGCGTTCGGCACGGAGATTTCTCTCACTTTGCCTTCGTCAATCAGCCCTTTCAAAACTCTGTACACGGTGCCCAGACTGACTGCGGGAAGTTCCTCCCGAACCCTTGCGAAAATCGTTTCGGCAGTCGGATGGTCGCATGCGTCCAGTACGACGCGCTCTATCGTCGCTTTCTGTCTGGTGTTCCGTTTCGAAACTTCCTGCATACGCCCTCCTTTTGTTTTAATGTGCATTATTGATAATCGTTATCATTATTATATTTGCTGCGGTCGGTTTTGTCAAGCACGAAAAACAAAAATTTTCGTCGGATTTTGAAAAATCGGCTTGTTTTGCGCTTTATGTTGTAAAGAGCAGTCCACGGTCGGCGCAAGAGCGGTTTTGAAATGTTGCGCTGGCGCGAGCGAATGCGGGAGAGCATACGAATTTAAAACTATTTGCGCGTACGGGGCAGAGGGGAAACACAAGCAGAACAGTGAATAAGAATTAGCGAGGTCGGTGGCACCGAAGTCGACGGCTGTTTCCGCGGGGTTTCCGAAGTTCTCGAAAGGGCATAAAAAAACGCCGCGTTGCCGCGGCGTTTTTTATTGTTGTTATTTCTTGGGTGCAGGAACGAGCATTGCCTGACATTTGGTCATGATGTCGTTGAACTGAACCGCATAGCTGTCGCCCGCGCCGATGATGGTCACGCAACCTCTTGCAACGGATTCGACAAAGTCGTATCTGTTGGTGAGAACTGCGAGGCAGTCGTCGGGAGTGGGGAATTTGAACAGAACGAAAGGATATTTTCTTTCGCCGTTACCGGCTTTGGATTTGCCCATCTTGACGCGGAGGTAGGACTTGATTTCGGGGTAGAGTTCCTTGCCGTTTGCGTCGAGGGTGGGACCGACGATGAACTGGTAGGTTCTGTCGGGCTGTTTGAGAGTCCACTCAGCCATGGTAGGCCAACCTTCTTTGTTTGCCGTAGAAAGAGCACGGGTGATGAGGAACAGGGAAAGTTTGACTTTGAGGTACTGTTCCCAGAGCTGGCTCTTGTCGGGATTGTAGGAAGGCATTGTCTTGGTGAGTTCCAGCATGAGGAAGAGGAACTTCAAGGTGACGGGGTTGGCGATGTTTTTGAGAAGGGGGCTCACTATGCCGAGCATTTCGACGGGGGAGCTTCCTTTGAACACGCCGAGCAGGCTCTTGATGGACTTGAAGTACATTTTGACGACTTTGAGTCCTTCGTATTTGCTGCCGTCTGCCATTTCGATGAAGCCGGGGTATTCGCCCTGGAAGACTTTGAAGCGTTTGCCGTAGGAAGATTTAGCAGCCATGTCTTCGGTGAGGAAGACGATGTAGCAGGCTACGGGGTTTGCATCGTCTGCGGCGCGAAATTCCACGACGGCGTTTACTTTTTCAAACTTCTTTGCGTATTTCGCGTCTTCTTCGAGAGGAATTCTGAGCGCGGGAAAGGCGGCGCTGAAGTATATTTTGGCAGTCAAGACGTCTTGTTCGCTTGCTCTCATAATACACCTCCTCTTAGTCTTCGTCGGACCAGTCGTCTTCTTCGATTTCTTTGCCCATCAACTCCATAACGGTTTCCATGATGCCCTGGCTGGAAAGTTTGTATTTTGCATACAAATCTTCGGGTTTGCCGATGGGACCGAACTCGTCGGGGATACCAATCTTGGTGAGAATGCATCTCTTACCCGATTGAGCAAGTACGGATGCGACTGCGTCGCCGAGGCCGCCGATGATGTTGTGTTCTTCGACGGTGACGATACGGCGGGTTTTGACAGCTGCTTCGATGATGGCTTCTTCGTCGATGGGTTTCAGGGTGTGCATGTTGATGACCTGAGCCGACACGCCCTGTTCGTCGAGCATTTCGCCTGCGATGAGAGCGTCACGGGTAGGAACGCCGCAGGAGATAATGGTGACGTCGTTGCCGTCTTTGAGCTGCATTGCTTTACCGATTTTGAATTCGTATTCGTCCTCGCTGTTGTGGAGGAGGGGTTCCATACCGCGACCGACGCGGAGATAGAAAGGACCGGGTACGTCGATGCAGGCTTTGATGGCGCTAGCGGTTTCGTAGGCGTCCGCGGGGATAACGACGGTCATGTTGGGGATAGCGCGCATGATGGCGAAGTCCTCGATGCAGTGGTGGGTAGAGCCCGCCGCGCCGAAGGAAACGCCGCCGTGGGTTGCGATGACCTTAACGGGCAGTTTCTGATATGCGCAGTCCGTTCTGACTTGTTCGCCGCCGCGCAGGCACGCGAAGATTGCGAACGTGGAAGCAAAGGGGATAAAACCGACTTTTGCAAGACCTGCGGCAACGCCGAAAAGGTTTTGTTCCGCGATACCGACGTTGAAGAGTCTGTCGGGGAAAGCTTCACCGAGCAGACCGATGTTGGTGGATTTTGCAAGGTCAGCAGTTACACCGACGATGCGGGGGTCTTTGGCTGCGAGCTCGGCAAGCGTTTTGCCGTACATTGCGCCGGAAGACATTTTGTTTGCGTCATATACGTTCCAAGCAGTTCCCATAGTGTACCTCCTTAACCTCTTGCATTGATTTCGTCAAGATAGACTTTGAGTTCGTCTTCGTTGGCACCGAAAGAGCAGTAGTGGCTGGTGGGTTTGCCTTCGAAGGACTTGATACCGAAACCTTTAACGGTGTCGGAAATGATGCAGACGGGGCCTTCGGTTGCCCAGGCTTCGGCGAGAGCACGGTCGGCGTCGGCCATATCGTTGCCGTTGCATTTGATGACTTTGAAGCCGAACGCTTCGACCTTTTTGTCGAGGGGTTCGAGAGCCATGACCTTTTCGGTTTCACCGTCGATTTCGAGGTGGTTGCGGTCGATGATCCAGATGAGGTTTTTGAGTTTGAAGTGGGCAGCGGACATAGCGGCTTCCCAGTTGGAACCTTCCTGGCATTCGCCGTCGCCGGTCATAACGACGACTTTGCTGTTGATGTTTTTAAGTCTGAGACCCAAAGCCATACCGACGCCCATGGGGAGTCCGTGGCCGAGAGAACCGGTGGACGCGTCGCAGCCCTTGATTTTCTTGCTGTCGGGGTGCATACCGTATGCGGACTCGGTCTTGTTGAAGTTCTTCATAACCTCTTTGATATCGAGGAAACCTCTCATAGCGAGGCAGGGAACGTACGCGAGTGCGCAGTGACCTTTGGACATGATGAATCTGTCTCTCTCGTCCCAATCGGGGTTTTTGGGGTCGACGTTCAGATATTTGAAGTACAGCGCGATAAGCATATCGGCACTGGACATAGAACCGCCAACGTGTCCCGAAGTGGCATTGAACGTAGTCTGAGCGATATTCAGACGCAATTCTTTTGCCTTTGCTTTGAGCTCATCAATAGAAACATTGTTTGGCATTTTTTGCCCTCCTACATAATTTTCCTTTTTGCAACTATTGCGAAAAAATAGTTTACTGTTAAATTATAAGGCATAAGAATGGAATAGTCAATACCGATTTTGATTTATTAAGGATAAAGAATTGATATTAAATCTTTTGTGATAAAAGAGCGCACGAGAGCGCACGCGGGGCGCGAGCGAACACACACGCGCGTGCGAGAGCATAACATAGCAGTAAAAAGGCGGAGAAGGGAAAGACGGAGCAGAGAAAATCAAGTCGGAAATACAACAAATCGCAGGCAAACAGCAAACAACGGTTTTGTGCATATATCGCAAAAGCCGATGTTAAAATGCACAATATGGTTAGATAAACGCAGGGTTTTGCACTGATAAAAAATAAAGCGCGCAACGCTTTGTTGCGTTGCACGCTTAAAAACGACTTTGAGTGCCGATTGCAAATTACAAAACGGCTTTGAATTTTGCTTTGAGTTCGGATTTTCTTTCTTCCGTCAAAGTGTCGCCGTAAGCCTTGCAGCAGCGTTTTGCCGTTCTGATGAGGTCGGCGTCGCCCATTGCCGCAAGGTCGGTAAGTTTAAGGTTTTCGCCCGTGCGCGCGGCAAGGTCCTGCAAAACCATAAGCGCTTTGAGTTTTTGCAATCCCACGCCGAGTTTGCCCGCGAGTTTCACGAGTTTTGCGGGGTGGGCGTCGCTCAGGAATTTTTCTCCCGCAATTTCCTTTTCGTAAAGTTCTATCATTTCGGGCGTTATTCTGTCGTATACCGAGTCGGGGAGAAGTCCTGCCGCAAGCGCGGATATTTCCGTGCTTGCCGTTGCGTTTTCGGGCGCGGTTTCTTCCGTTATCACGGGGGAGGGAGTATGGTCGTAAACGTAAGGCATCGTCGTGCCGTTTTCGCCGAAATGTTGGGCAAGCGCATTGACTCCGCCCGCAACGGGAACGGCTATCACCGTCGCCGCCGATATTACTGCAATTTTTATTCGGTTCATATTCTTTCTCCTTTTTTTGGTTGAGCGCGCTCGGCGCCGTTTCTGTATTTTGCGCAAATTTTCCGCCTGTATACACATGTATTACTACCGCATACAAAATCGTTAATTTTTGAACTTTTTTTGTCCCGCCTATTGAAAATCGACCTTGCGGGTGATATAATGTTCCGCGATAGGAGGAAAGTATGCAAAAAGAAAAACTCGCATTTCTCAAAGACAAAGCGCTTAAACTCCGTCACGACGCCATCGAGATTATCGGACACTTCGGTGTCGGACACATCGGCGGCACCATGTCCGTGATGGACGCGCTCACAGTCATTTATTACGACAAAGCAAACATCGACCCCAAAAATCCCAAAAAACAGGACAGAGACCGCGTCATTATGTCCAAAGGACACGCCGGTCCCGCTATGTATTCCGTTCTCGCCGACCTCGGTTATTATCCGCAGGAATGGACGAAAACCCTCAACCAGAACGGTACCAATCTGCCTTCGCACTGCGATATGAACAAGACCCCCGGCATCGATATGACGGCAGGTTCGCTCGGACAGGGACTGTCCGCCGCAGTCGGCATGGCAATCGCCGCGAAAATCGACCGCAATCCCGCTACGATTTACTGCTTCATCGGCGACGGTGAAAGCCAGGAAGGACAGATTTGGGAAGCCTCGATGCTTGCGGGTTCCAAGAAACTCGACAACCTTATCGTACTTCTCGACAGCAACAAGATGCAGTTGGACGGCCCCGTTGAAAAAATCAACGGGCTCGAACCCATCGTTGACAAGTGGAAAGCGTTCAATTTCTTCGTTCAGGACATCGACGGTCACGACCTCGAAGCGATTTCCGATGCGATAGATGCCGCAAAAGCGCAGCATGACAAGCCTTCCATGATTGTCCTGCGCACCATCAAAGGCAAGGGCGCGTCCTTCACCGAAGGCGTTGCAAACTGCCACAGCATGTCCATTCCCGAAGAGGTCTGGAGAAAAGAAACGGGGAGGTACGAATAATGACCGACGAGAGAGAAGTTAGACAAACTATGGCGGCAAGCCTTGTCGAAGCGGCAAAATCCGACGACAGAATAGTAGTGCTCGACGCCGACCTTATGAGTTGCCACGCGACAAAATGCTTCCTTGAAGCATTCCCCGAAAGATTTATCAACGTAGGTATTGCCGAAGCCAATATGATCGGCGTTGCCGCAGGTATGGCGGCGTTCGGCAAAATTCCGTTTGCGTTCAGCTTTGCGCCTTTTGCGACCAGACGTTGCTACGACCAGATTTTCATCTCCGTGGCATACAGCAAACTGCCCGTCAAAATCGTGGGTTCCGACCCCGGCGTAATGGCGGAAGCCAACGGCGGTACGCATATGCCTCTCGAAGACATGAGCATTATGCGCGCAATTCCCAAAATGGTTTGCTTCGAACCCACCGACGCAACCATGCTCGAAAAGGCACTTCCGCAAATCATCGATTATCCCGGTGCCGTTTATATCCGTATGTTCCGTAAGAAAGCGGAAAAAATTTACGACGAAACTCTCGACTTCAAACTCGGAAAAGCAGTCAAACTCCGCGACGGCAAAGACGTAACTCTCATTGCTTCCGGCATTATGGTCGACCGTGCACTCAAAGCGGCGGACGAACTTGCGGCAGAGGGCATTTCGGCGGCGGTTCTCAACATGCACACCTGGAAACCCATCGACGAAGAAGCAATCGTCGACGCAGTCAAAACCACGGGCGCAATCGTCACATGCGAAAACCACTCCACTTCGGGCGGTCTCGGCAGCGCGGTCGCGGAAGTCGTGGTAGAGAAGTGTCCCGCTCCCGTTGAAATGATAGGCGTTGTCAACAGCTTCGGCGAAGTCGGCAAGCAGGCTTACCTCAGCGAGAAGTTCCATCTCACCGTTGCAGACATTGTCGCGGCGGCGAAGAAAGCGGCGGCAAGAAAATAATAAAACAAAGCAAAAGCGAGTCGGCGGAAATTTCCGCCGACTTTTTACTGCCGTCGTTTATTGGTACGGGAATGCGGTTTTATAACATTTTCACAGCCTCTTTTCCGCTTGACTATTTCGTGGGATTAGTTTATATTATATAAAATAAAATAAACACTAATCGATTTTGCGCGGCGTACAGGTTCGTCGCGCAGGTCGCGGACACGGTTTTGCGGTTGTACTCCGCAAAATTTTTTAGGAGGCTCTATGAACAATATGAAGAAAAACATCGAGAAGATTCTCGCTTCCGCGAGCATCATCATCGCTATGGTTCTCATCGTCATTCTCCTCGTGACGGCATTCGGCGGCATCGAACAAAAAGAGTTCGACAACGACCTCGTCAAAGGTCTGTTCATCACTCTCGCCGTGCTTTACCTGTTGCTCGCGGGCGGAATGCTCACCATGCTTTTCATAGGCAGTGAAGCCGTCAGAGAAATCACTCTCCGCAGCGAACAGGGCGGCAACTGCAAAGCCACGCTCGGCGTAATCCGCAGACTCGTAAAAGAAACGTTCTACGGCATCGACGGAGTCAAAACCGGCAGAGTCGGACTCATCGTCAACGAATACGGCGTCAAACTCAAAGTTTCCGTCCGCATCGTAGACCGCGACGTGTTCGAGACCGAAACCTATCTGCGCACCCTGCTCGAAGAAGTTTTCAAAGGCGCGCTCGGTTTCCGTTTCCACGCAATCGAAATCAAAATCACCTCTTTGCAGGCGAAGTTCAAACCCGACACCGCAAAAGTGCAGGAAACCGTTGCGGAAAAGGTTGCGGCTCACCAGCCCAACTATGCCACGCTTCCCAACACCGTCGAACAGGTGAGCGTTGAAAAGGCAGAAGAACCCGCAGTCGAAGACGTCGAAGAAACCGCAGCTGCCGAAACGGCGGCGGAAGAAACCGCGGCGGCGGACAACTACGAAAGCACCGTCGAACTCGACGAAAACGTGAGCGGCGAAGACGCCGTCGAACAAATCCCCGAAGACGGGGCATATGTTGAAGAAGACATTGCGGAAGAAGCGGACGCGTCCGACAACGCCGAAGCCGAAACCGACAACGAAGTAGAGGAGGAGACCTTGGAAGAAAAGGGCAAGGTCGACGAGGAGTAATGAAAGAAGTTTACATCACTCAGGACGGGTTGAAGGAACTCAAAGAAAAACTCGACTATCTGCTTTCCGTCAAGCGCAAGGAAGTTGCCGAGAAAATCAAAGTTGCCCGTGAATTCGGGGATTTGAGCGAAAACGCGGAGTATGACGCCGCAAAAGAAGAACAGAGTTTCGTCGAATCCGAAATCAAAGAAATCGAAGACAAAATTCTGCACGCCGTCATCATAGACGCAGGCGAACTCTCCGTGCACGAAGTGTCCATCGGCAACACCGTCAAAGTTCTTGACGTCGAGTTCAACGAAGAGCTCGAATACCGTATAGTCGGCACCACCGAAGCCAACGCCGCCGAAAACAGAATAAGCAACGAGTCCCCCTTGGGTGCCGCGCTTATGGGCAAGAAGAAGGGCGACATTGTCAACGTCCCTACACCCAACGGCGGAAGCATCCAGTACAAAATCATCGACATAGCATAACACAAGGATAACAATGAGTCAGGAAATACGTGACAACAACGCACCCAAGCAGGACATAAGCGAAGTCCGCAAGGTCAGAAAGGCAAAACTCGCCGAACTCATCGCAAACGGCAAAAATCCGTTTGAAATCGTGTCGTACGACCGCACCGCGACCGCGGGCGGAATACGCGCCGATTACGACGCCTACGAAGGCAAAGACGTGTCCGTTGCGGGCAGACTTATGTCCAAACGCGTCATGGGCAAGGCAAGTTTCGGTCATATAGCCGACAGCGACGGCGATTTGCAGGTATATTTCAGCCGCGAAGACCTCGGCGTAGACGAGTACGCGGAGTTCAAGAAACTCGACGTCGGCGACATCATCGGCGTGCAGGGCAGAATTTTCAAAACCAAAACGGGCGAAATCACCGTTCACGCAACCAAAGTAACTTTGCTTTCCAAATCTCTGCTCCCGTTGCCCGAAAAGTATCACGGACTCAAAGACCCCGAATTGCGTTACCGTCAAAGATACGTCGACCTCATCGCGAACCCCGAGGTCAAAGAAATTTTCGTAAAGCGCAGCAAAATCGTTTCCGCTGTCCGCGAATTTCTGGACGGAGAAGGTTTCTACGAAGTGGAAACCCCCGTTCTCAACACGCTGGCAGGCGGCGCGAACGCTCGTCCTTTCATCACCCACCACAACACGCTCGACGTCGATATGTATCTGCGTATCGCAACCGAACTTTATCTCAAACGTTGCATAGTGGGCGGTTTCGAAAAGGTTTACGAAGTGGGCAGAATATTCCGCAACGAAGGAATGGACCCCAAACACAACCCCGAATTCACCACCGTCGAACTGTATCAGGCGTACGTCGACTACAACGCGATGATGGACATTGCCGAACGTCTCGTTCAGCATTGTGCGATGAAAGCGTGCGGAACTCTCGACATAACCTATCAGGGACAACAGCTTTCGCTTGCCGGACCTTGGGAAAGACTCACGATGGTTGACGCCGTAAAGAGATACGTCGGCATAGACTTCAACTCCGACGACCTCGGCGCACTCATCGACAGCGCAAACAAACTCGGTCTCGACCTTCCCAAAGACACTTCGTGGGGCAACGCGCTCTACAAAGTGTTCGACAGCTTTGTCGAAGACAAACTCACGGGACCTCTGTTTATCATCGACTATCCCGTCGAAGTCAGCCCTCTTGCGAAGAAGAAACCCACCGACCCCAGACTTACCGAACGTTTCGAAATGTTCGTCACGGGCAAGGAACTCGGCAACGCGTTCAGCGAACTCAACGACCCCAACGACCAGCGCGAACGCTTTGAAGCGCAGATGCAGGCAAAAGCCAAAGGCGACGAAGAAGCACAACCCTACGACGAGGATTTCGTCACCGCGCTCGAATACGGTATGCCTCCCACGGGCGGACTCGGCATCGGTATCGACAGACTGGTTATGCTGCTGACCGACAGTTACAGCATAAGAGAAGTGCTGCTGTTCCCGACCATGCGTCCTTTGAAGTAATTCGCAAATCAAGGACAGCCGAAAACAGAAGGGCGTCCAAAGAAACAGAAAACAAAATCCCCGACGATTGTCGGGGATTTTATTTATGTCATTTTATCGTTCAACCCAGCAGAACCTTGCCGTCCACGAACCCATTTACGATGCCGCCGACGGGCAGTCCTTGCGACGAAAACGCCGCAATCAGGTCGTCGGGAGTTGCGATTTTGTACGCACAGGAACGATAGTATTCCGCAAGTGCGGCATTGAACTTGTCTTTGCCTGCCACCTGCAACAGCGAGTCGAAAAGCAGAAGTCCTTTCATATACGTCACGGCAACGTATTCGCCGTCCGTGAGATAACTGCCGAGCGGACGGTCCATAGACCCGTCAAATCCTATTTCCTGCGGGAGGTTTTCGTACCGGAGATAAAATTCTTTGCTTTGGCGAACCGTCTGCGCGTAAAGGCTTTCTTCGCCTTTAAGCAGATGATAGTATGCCGTGCTGAACTCCGTAAGTCCCTCGTCGAGCCACGGCGAGTTTATCTGGTCTGAACCCACGACTCCGAACCACCACTGATGTGCGATTTCGTGCACGACGGTGTCGCGGTACACGCTTTCGTCGGCGATGGAAGAGTCGATTATGACAAGCGACCCGTATTCCATACCGCCCGCGTTAAGCGGCGACTGAACGACGGTGAGTGCAGGATAAGGGTAGTTGCCGAATGCGTCGGAGAATGTTTCGACCGCGTCCATGGCAAGCGCAAGGGTCTCTTCGGGCTTTGCGTCGTTGAGGTAGAAGTAGCTGACTTGCACCTCGTTGCCGTCCAGCGTGAAATCCGTTTCCGAGAGCGAGAACTTGTCGCTGAGACACAGCGCAAAATCTCTCACGTGTTCGGCGGTGACGTCAAGCACCGCGGTGCCGTCCGACACCGTGCGTTCCGTGACTTCGCCCGAAGTTGCGGCAAGATAGTTTTCGGGAAGGGAAATCCTGAGATAGAATGAAGCCGCTTCGCTGTAAAACGGGTCGCCCGACGGGGTGTATTCGTCCTCTCTCCACGCTCCGTTTTCGTACACGCAGAGTGAAGGATAAAACCCCGTGAGATTGACGCTGTCGGGAGTTATGCCGTAACGCGAACGGCATTTTGGAATGGTCAGTTCGCATTCGAGGGATACAGTCACGCTTTCGTCCTTTTCGAGGTTGCAGGGGACGGAAAGAATTTGTCCGCCGTTGCCGCAAAGTTCGTATTCGACTGTTGTTCTGTCGATTTTGGCACTTAAAACATCTATTCCGCCGAAACTTGCACCATCATAAAAGAAAGTTCCTTTGTCTTGTTCGCGGTAAGGGGGATTGGAGTTGCCTTCCGAAAACGCGTTGGGATAAAGATGGAATTTCAGCTCGGACAGGTTTTTGCCCGTAGTGTTGAAATAAAGAATATCCGCCGAAAGTGTGGCTTTGTCGCCGCCCTGATAATCCAGCCGCATATCGTACACCGTCTCGGTGTCCGACGGGATAAGTTCTGCGGGTTTGTTGCAGGATGCGAGTATCGCGGCGCAAAGAACCAGCGACAGCACAACGACCGCGAACAGTATTATTCGCGGACGTGAAAGACGGAAAAAGGATTTATCGGACATTCGTTTCCTCCGTACGTTTACCGTGTGCGGTGACATAAAAAGTCAGCGCGAGTTCAGGGTAAGTTCTATGAGTTTGCCGTGACGTCTGGATTTTTCGACCAGTTCCACGGTCACGCGTTCGCCTTTGGACGCCAGTTTTTCGCCTACGTACGAGTGCAAATCCTCTTGCAGCACGCGCCCCAGCAAAAAGTTGTAGTCGGCGATTATTCTGTGCGGGGTGAAATCGTCCTGATTGAAAAGTACGTTGATTTCGCCCGCGGCGTCGCGCGGATATACGGGATTGTAATCCGTGGGATTGTCCGCCGATACGTTGTCGAGAGGGGCGGGTGTTTCCTTTTTGTCGGCAGTCGGCACAATGACCGTTGCGGCGGTTGCGGTTTCGGGACGGTTTGCTGCGGTGGATTTAGTACTTGCCGTTGCAGCCTGCGCCGATACGGGTGTTGCCGGTGCGGATTCATAGGCAAAAGCCGTTTCCGATGCGTTGGAAACAGTAGTTGTTTCCGATTGTGCCGATTTGACCGAAGGGGTATCGGTTGCCGGTGCGGGCGTCGGTGCGGGTTCGGGCACAGACGTCGGCACGGGTTCTGTCGCAGATGTCGGCACGGGTGATGTTTTTATTGCATTGTCGGTGTGAGTGTCGGGCACTTCGGCGGGCAGAACGGTGACTTTGCGGTCTTCGGCAGCCTTGGGAAACGGCGTTTTCGGAGTTTTGCGTTTTACCGTCACGTCTTTCAGCAAAAGCACGTCGCCGAACGCTTTGAAAGACGACGGCGAATATGCTGTTCCGTCCGATTGCAGGGCGTTCACTCTGCCTTTGGCTCCGAAAAGCACGTCCTGCAAGGTGCCTTTTGATTTTCCTCCGCCCGTAAACACGGGTTTTCCGAGCAGATTGCAGGTCAAAACCGTGCAGTCCGCATCTTCGGGTGAAAGCATGGCGAATTTGTCTTCGACCATAACCGCGTCGCCTATTGCCGCGGCGGCGGAATAAGGTAAAAGAAGTTTCCTGTATTCGTCAAAAAGTACAAAATATACAATATTTCTACAATTTTCGTCAAAATATGCATCTTCAACGGTTCCGAGCAAAGCGCAATCCTCTTTGCATACAACGGGTCGTTTGATAAGCTCAGACAAACGCGTCATAAAAATCACCTCGTTAAAGGCTATGCCGCAATCGGACGTTTTAGACGTACAAGCGGCAAAAGCGCGTATTTTACGTATAAAAAACTGCTATTTTAACGGTAAATCGTGCAAGCGCGCAATAAATTGTGTCAGTAAAAAACGTGAGTAATCCACAAAGTTATCCACATTTCTCCGTCAAAATGTGCACAACTCGGTGGATAAGGGCGTATTTTTATGCTTTCGTGAATATAATACACAAGCGAAACGATATGCAAAATCCGAGCGGTTGGAAAACTCAGAAATCTGTTGCGTTTGTTGCGGCGGCGATAGCTTTTATCGTGGTCGCTCTTGCGTTTTCCGCGCCCTTTATCGCCTCGTCCTTCCGTCAGGCAACGCTCGTAACCGTCGTAATCGACCCCGGTCACGGGGGTATCGACGGGGGAGTTTCGGGGGTGAAAACGGGGGTTAAAGAGAGTGCGCTCAACCTCGCGTTGTCGAAAATTGTCGGAGAGTATCTCGAGAGTGCGGGATTCAACGTGATTTACACGAGGCGCAACGATGACGGACTGTATTCGGCGTTCGACAAAAACAAGAAACGCGCCGATATGGAAGCCCGCGCCCGCATTATCAACCGCGCGTTGCCCGCCGCGGTCGTAAGCATACATATGAACACCTACTCGTCGGCGTCGCGCAGGGGCGCGCAAGTGTTTTTCGACGCGTCGTCCGAGGGCGGGCGGTTGCTTGCCGAAACCGTGCAGGACAACCTTAACAGAGAATTTAATCTGCCCGATACGGGCAGAGAATACGCCGCGCTCAAAGCCGAAAAATACATTTTGCAGTGCACGTCCGCTCCCGCGGTGATTATAGAGTGCGGATTTCTTTCGAATCCCGTGGACGAAGCAAACCTTTGTTCGCCCGAATACCGCGCCGAACTTGCCTATTCGATTTTTACCGCTATAGCCGCGTTTGTGTCTTCGCGCGAAACCGTCTGACGGCGGGCAGTTTTCTTTTTTGTTTCCGTGTTTTCGCACCCGACGGGCGGGGCGGAGTTTCTTAATAGCCGAAAGATATTCGGGTTTTGTTGATTTTGCACGCCTTATAAGTTATAATTCTGTTACTTAACGAAAGACGCACGGACGCACGCACGCGGAAGCGCGCACAGGCGTTTCGGGCTGAGGCGGGAAATGGGGACTCACGACGGACACCGCAACAGAATGCGGGAAAAAGTCGCCGAAAGCGGCTTTACGGGATTTCAGGACCACGAAGTTCTGGAATTTATCCTGTTTCATTTCGTTCCCATGCGCAACACCAATGAAATAGCACACGCGTTAATCGACAAGTTCGGTTCTTTTTCGGACGTGCTCAACGCCGACGTGGAACAGTTGAAATCCGTATCGGGTATGACGTACAACGCGGCGTTGTTTTTGAGCTGTATGCCCGACGTTTTCAGGCGGTATGCGTCCGACTGCGAAAAGAAAAGAATCAAACTCGGCGGCAGAGGCAGCGCGCGGGCGTATATGCGCAAACGCATGTTCGGTTTTCCCGTGGAAAAGCTCTGCATAGCCGCACTCGACGCTCAGGACCAGCTTG